>OLRS01001918.1_pt1 | contig 18150 bp, 15 predicted proteins | sample 1673171 | NCBI WGS metagenome assembly OLRS01 (sample SAMEA3136762, study PRJEB25190) | human gut metagenome | biome: human gut; feature: human-associated habitat; material: faeces | place: Austria | collected 2013
CGGCAATACGCTTGAGGATCCTTAAAAGAAAGTCCAGTTTATCCTTCCCACTCCAGATCTCTGCCATGTCGAGGTGCGAGATCAAATCCTTGGCGCGCTCGCCGGAGTGGTATGCCTTGTTCGGCGCCACCTTCCTGTAGAGCTTCTTGAGCTTCGTCTTCCCCTTGTTGCCCGGCGGCATCTCCGTCTCAGGTGGCAGCCCTAGGAAGGACAGGACGCCGGGCAGGTCGCACAGCATCACGTCCTCGATGTCGGCCTTGGCCGCCAGGTCGACGACTCTCTGCGCTGTCGGCGAGATGTTCGGGGTGCTGCTACCGCCCGCTGGTTCGGAAGCTGGCGGGCAGTAGCGGGCAGTAGCGGCAGTAGCGGTGTGGCTCGATAGGCCCGAATATCCGTAAGGAAGGTGCTCGCTCTCATATGTGCTGATATGCCTCGCCTCGCGAACCTTGGGATGCTTCCTGAGGTAATCCCTCAATTCGAGCCACTCTTTATGCTCATAACGCTTCGAAATCGTTTCCCCGTCGACAGTTTCCTTCACATAATGGTATGTTCGAACGCCTTCGAACTTGCCGAACCCGTTCTCGACGCTGAAGTTTCTGAACCAGCGCGAAAACCCATTCAGGTCCATGAAGTTGACTTGGGGATGCCTGTCTTTCGTTCGTTCGAATGAGTGGACGAGCGGAGTGCCTTTGACTTGTTCCAGGCCGAAGGCTTCCATTTCGCGGGCCTGCTCCTTTTTCCAGAATTCGAGATACGACGTCAGCGTCTCGCTTATCGAGATCCTCCGCACGCTTTTCTTGCTTTTGGGCGAGCGAACGCTTCGATCGGCCGCGAACTGCTGCTCAATGAGGATGCTTCTGTTCTCGACGGAGACATCGGACCACGTCATCCCGAGGGCTTCCGCCCTTCTCATGTCGGTGTCGAGCATGAGCATCACGCATGTGATGTGCGCGTCCGGTTCTCGATTGAGTAGGATGTCGAGTAGGCGAGCGGCGTGATGGTTCCTTCGCGGTTGTCGTGGAACTTTTTTGCGTACGAGCCGACGGTGTCCCTCGATTTTTGGACGTAGGTGCCGCTGTTGAGTTCTGCCTTGTAGGCTTCGAGTGCGGCGTCGACCTCTCGGCTTTTGGTGGTATGTATGGTCTGCCACGGCGAATAGCGGTATTTGCCCGTGACCGGATCCTTGCCGAGGCTGTGACGGTAGCGCCACGTGTATTTGTCGCGGCGTTGCTTCGTTCCTTTGCCTATGACGAGAGGTCGGTCGTTCATCGTGTTCCTTGCCTGAAGTGCCTGAGAATCGCGCTCGGTTGCGCGGAATGGCGCAAAGGGCTGGGGCGGGTGGGCATTACCCTTGGTGGTGGGCCCTGCGTGGGGTCACACCCCAAGGGTAATGCTCCGCCTGACCGCTTTCAAGCTCGTTGTGGGTCGAATTTGGGTCGAATTATTCCGCGTACTTTTCTTTCGTAAATTTATGAAAACATCAAATGACCTGGAGTTATATTGACTTCAATTTGGGTCGAAATGTCTGAATGAAACAACGTCGTAGCGACCTCATAACCCGAAGGTCGGTGGTTCAAATCCGCCCCCCGCGACCATGAAACTTCAGGTCGGAAGCATAAAAGCTCCCGACCTTTTTCTTTGTCTAGGGGTTTCGGCATCTCTCGTTCTTTGGGTACCTCGAGGCGGGCAATCAGATAGATGCTTACGAGTATCATAGGGTCTTTTTACGTCGCGGTCGTGTCTCGTACTGGTGCGCCGCTCTTTGTGGGACGTGTCACTTTGCCATAGGTTGTCCGGCGGCGGGGCGCAGGTCGTTCCCCGTGGCGTCGCTCCTTTCGACGCTACGCTGCCTGGCTACTCGTTCCACTGGTGCTTTTTCATGTCGACGCAGCCGTTGTCTCGGAAGGCGACTCCTTCCTCCGTCAGTAGTGCTCGCTGGTCGGGGAAGTTTGGCGCGAGGCGTCCCGCGTGGTTGACGACGCGGTGGCAGGGATAATCGCCGTAGCGATCCGCCTCGCTCAGCACCGCTCCGACCAGGCGAGAGTTTTTCTCCCTGCCGATGAGGCGCGCTATCTGACCGTACGAGGCGACGCATCCCGCCGGAATCTCTGCCACGACGGAGAGAATCTCATAAACCAAATCTTCGTCCAGGACTTTTCCCATCGTATCGCTCCCGTGTTCGCTTTTGCCTTCGGGGGCGCGGCGCCGATCACCCGTGCTGCGATTTTCGCAGCTCCCCTTACCGAAGCATCGAGGGAAAGCGCGTGCGTGTCAAGGTTGTCTGGTCCAGTTGCTGGCTCGATGCCTCGAGATGTTCGCCTCAAGTGCGACCTGCCCCTATTGGAAAAGGATGCCGAAGATGTATTTGGTGATGGCGGAGCGGCGGATGACCCCCACGAGTTTGCCCTCGTCATCAACCACAGGAAGCTTCTTGAACTTCTTCTTCGCCAGCAGCGCGGCGACGCGGGCGATGCTCTGCTCGGGACGGGCACACACTACCTGGCGCGTCGCGAAATCCATGACGCAGCGATCCTTCAGGTCTTCGATGCGCTGCTCAAGGCTCTGATCGTCGAAGTACAGCATGGACGCGTCGCCGCCCGTGAAGATGGTGTGAGCGCGATGCTGCGCGATGGCTCCCATGACATCGCCGTCGGAGATGAACCCGACCACCTGGTTGCGCTCATCGATTACGGGCATGCTGCTCACCTCGTTTTCGGCGAGCATGCGCACCACGTCGGAAATCGTGCAATCCTGCGTGCAGGTGAACGGCTCTTCAATCATGATGCTCGAAACGGGCGTCCCCTCGAGCTCGAGCGGGATGCGCTCGGACAGAATCTCGGACATCGCTTATGCCTCCTTCGTTTTCGGTGCGGTTTTCTTGGTGCGCACGCTGAATATGGCGCAGATAAGGGAAACGAGGCCGATTGCCGCGCACACCTTGTAAGCGACGCCCGCGCCCACGGCGGTGGCTACTTGGATGCTCGCATCGACGCCGGCCGACGCGGTGACGCTTGTCATGACCGTGATGATGAGCGCCGTGCACAAACCGCCGGCGACCTGGCGGCCGGTGTTCGCGATGGCGTTGCCGTGGGCGATCATGTCATTTTTCAAGGCATTGACACCCCATGTGTTCACCGGCATGTTCGCGAGCGACTGGCCGGCGGACTGCAGCATGCAGAACAGCGCAACCACCAAGATGGGCGTGTTTACCGTCGAAAGCGAGAGCAGGAACAGGGCGCCGGTCATGAGGGCCAGGCCGACGATCGAGATGGCACGCGGACCGAACTTGTCGAACACCACGCCGGAGATAGGGCTGATGATGATGCCCACCGCCGCGGCGGGAAGCATGGCCATGCCGGTTTCGAAGGCCGAAGCGCCAAGCGAGGTTTGCAGCAGCAACGGCAACAGCGTGTTGGTGACCAGGCATGCGGCGTTGATGAGCGTGACGATGATGGCGGCCACGCGGAACTCGCGCGTCTTGAGCGTGCCCAGTTGAAGCAGCGGGTCCTCGATTTTGCCCTGGCGTACGACGAACAGCACCAAGCACACGACACCCGCGACGATCGAGCCGAGCACCACGGGGTTGCCCCAACCCATCGACGAGGCGCTCGAGAACCCGTAGAGAAGTCCGCCGAAGGCGATGGTGGAGAGGACGACCGAGGGCAGGTCGAGCTTGGGGTTCTTCAGCTCGCCCACGTTTTTCAGCATGAACACGCCCAGCACCAGCACGAGAATTGCGAGGGGGACGATGGCGCCGATCATGGTGCGCCAGCCGTACGTGTCGATCACCGCACCGCCTACGACGGGGCCGACCGCGGGACCCGCCGACATGACGATGCCCGCCATGCCCATAGCCGTTCCTCGTTTCTCGACGGGGAACACCAGCATGGGAACCACCGAGACAAGCGGCATGAGCACGCCTGAGCCCGCCGCTTGCAACACGCGACCGATGATGAGGAACAGGAAATCAGGGGCTGCGGCGCACAGCAGCGTGCCCAGCGCGAACACCAGCGTCGCCCCGAAGAATAGCGCGCGGGTGCTGAACTTGTCGATAAGGAACGCCGAAACGGGGACCATGATGCCGCTCACCAGCGGGTATTCCAGCAGCTGCGGATCCATATTCCAGGTATCCCCTTCTGAGTCCACAAACACAGGAGTAGCACCCAGATAAGTCATAGGATGGCTCGATGCGCAAAACGTAAAACTCTGCACCATCACTTCATCACCCTGTCCCACTCCACAAGCCACCAAAGCCAAGTGTACAGCAGCCGTACCGGCAGACAAAGCCACCACATGCTTATTCTCACCTACAAAAGCCTCCAAATCCTGTTCAAAGCCGCTTACGTTCGGACCGAGTGGAACCACCCAGTTCGTATCGAAAGCTTCTTGTATGAAGCCCATCTCCTTGCCGCTCATGTGAGCGAGGCAAAGATAAATTCTCTTATCCATAAAATATATGTGATTATTCTAATGATTCGATTTCCTCACGTAGTGGGGAATAAAAAGGAAAGAAAGGATTTTATAAATCTTTCCCAAGCACTGTGTAAATGATGATTTTGATGTCATTCCAAAAAGACCAACTATCCAAATATTCAATATTTATCCGCACTTTGTCCGGAAACAAAAACTCATCATTATATTTTTGAGGTTCCTTCTGTTCTGCCAATAATTCTTCCTCGTTCCGATACTTTAAACTTGCGGGGCCGGTAATGCCGGGTTTTAAGAGAAGTATTCTCCGATGCTCCCCCTCAAGCCTATCAGCATAACCGGGAACATCGGGACGAGGGCCAACGAAACTCATGTCACCAATCAACACATTCCATAACTCCGGCAATTCATCCAATTTATATTTCCGGAGTACTGCTCCTAACGGAGTGATACGACTCTCTCCTTTTACAGAAATGGAACTTCCGGAATGGGCGACAGTCATTGAACGGAACTTATACATCGTAAACAACCGCCCATATTGTCCAACTCTTTTCTGTTTAAATATGACAGGACCTCCGGGCATCTTGATACGAATCAAAATGCTGATTATAATTAAAACCGGGAATAAAAAGATTAAACCGAAGAGTGATGCACCACGGTCAAAGAGAGATTTGATAAACATTCAATCTTGTAAAATTATCTTAAAAACTTATAAGCAAATTGAGTTACATGAGGGATAGGAATAATAAATATAACAAAACGAGCACAAGCAAATATATAATTCACATATGATAAGTTCAGTTTTCTAATAACAAGACATCTATTTTTCAAATCAGATAGACTTTTTGATAAACCATTTCTTCTTAAATAAAAATCCTTATTTACACGTACCCGTACCAACACTTCATCTATATTGGCAAACTTACATCCTGATAAAAAACCATTTAGCCAAAATATTGTATCTTCATCTTTATCCGTATCAACGGGATATAAACCTGCTTTATGAAAATAAGATTTTCTAAAAATAACACTCATATGTGCCAATGGGTTTCTTTTCCCAAAGAAACATTTCATTTCATCATGTGATAGAGGATATCTTATAACCCCTATAGATTTTTTGTTTTCATCCATTTCTTCAATATGTCCTCCACATATATCTATATTTTTATGATTGTTCATATAGATTATTTGTTTTTCAAATCTATTTGAAAGACAAATATCATCAGCATCCATACGGAGAACGTAATCATACCCTTTAGATAGTACAATAGTTAACAACTCATTCAATGAATATGCCAACCCATAATTTTCATCTCTACCATAAACATGAAACCGACTATCATTTAACTCCATGAAGAAGTGTTCTATACCACTTTCAACAACTCCATCATATTGAACATAAACATGAAAATCCTTAAATGTTTGTTTTAGCAAACTGTCAACACATTGTGCTACATATATCAATTTATCATTTTTATAAATCGACATTATTACTGCTACCATTATTTATAATATAACGAGTTAATACCTTACATGAATTTTGCATCGGAATATCTCCCCAAAATATTTTTTTTATTCTGTTTTGTTCAGTAGTCAAACTATTACCATAATTCCAATCAGATAATATTTCCATTAATGAATCAAAACTATAGGCTCGAACACCTGGAGTATAATCATCAAAATCAAAAGCCAAATCCCTACATTGACAAATATATTTTTCATAATCAAAAGGGAATAAAACAATACCTTTATCCAATAACAAATAATCGTAAAAAATAGAAGAATAGTCTGTTATTAGTAAATCCGTAAATGGTAATATTGGATAAACATCTACATCCTTATCTAAGAAACGAATGTTAGAAAATATACTTGAAACATTAGATACTACAGTGGCAGGATGTAACTTAAATAAAAAAAGTTCATCACGTTTCTCCAAAAAATCATTCAATAAATCCAAATTAATACCTGAGGCTAACATAAAATCAGATTGGTCATCTCTGAAAGTTGGCATATAAATAATAGTATGGGAAAATTCTTGTATATCCTTTATCAGCCTATTAACTCCTTGCGGTTCATATTCTTCTACATATTTCTTTATTAAATTTGCATTTAAAAAGAATAACTCACATCTAGGATATCCCAAATTAAGACATTTACGTATATCTATTTGAAAGCATTTAGAAAAATGCATTGACATAAACACTGAAGTAGAAAGGAATAAATCAGGCTTACGAAATAAATAAGGAAATAAAATACGATTAAATATATTTTTTACATATATCTTAGAATCAATGCCAACAGTTGTTGCAAACTCAATTTTTTTTATTCCAACACCGTGCCATAGATTTACAGCAAAGCATCCTCCCGAAGTCCAATAATTAATATCTGATAAATGAGAAGAAAAAATATAATAGTAGGATGTCAAACAATGATATAGCCCATATAAACTCCATCTATAATATGCATTAATACCTTTTTCTCTTAATAACAATATTTCCGATTTATTAGAAGATATCCAAATAGGAATTACTGTTTTCTCATATTTATATAAATATCTATATAAATATTTCACATTGTCCGTAAAACCCACTTTATATCCCAAAACCCATTTTCTCTTACTTCTTGGAATTAAGTATGAAAGTAACAATAATGGATATCCTAGAAATAAGGAAATTAAACGATATATTATATCAGTATAATTTCTATTACTAAATACCCATTTTATAAAATGAAGATTATTCATAGTCAGTCTGTTTTACGTCTGACATCTATAACTTGTCCCGTCAATCCAGAAAGTAATGTCATTATTGAAGTTTCTGCAACAAATTGGGGACTTAATAAACTATTTTCCGGTTCTATACCAAAGTTTTGGATACGCATAGGTGTTTTAGTTCTTTCCGGATTAATACAATTAATCTTTATATTATAACTTTTCCATTCTTCAGATAAAGCCTGAACTAAATTCACAATTGCAGCTTTTGAAGATGAATATAGGCTATACATCGCTCTGCCTCGTGTATATGAACTGGAAGTAAATAGTAATAAACCTCCATGAGACTTCGCTAAATATGAGAATGATTCCTTCGCTACATTTATCGCTCCCAAATAATTTACACGTATTAAATTTAAAATATCATCATATTTCATTGTCATCAAAGGAATTTTCAATAATATACCTGCTGTATTTATAACGAAATCAATCTTTTTCTCAATCAGATATACTTTTTCCAAAGCTTCTTTTACTAATGATGCATCAGCAACATCTGTTCCAGTCTCACTTCGACTAAACGAATAAACCTTAGCTTTCAATCCGGTACACAGTTCTGCAATACTATGTCCTATACCATAACTTCCCCCAAAAATGACTATAACTTTATGCTCTAATGCGGTTTCTTGTCCATATAAAGAAACATCACTTACAGATTTTAATTGAAAAAGCTTATCCAACAAAAACAAATCTTCTTTATGCGTTAACTTCATATTAAATTTCTCTCCCGGTACAACTCCTATTGGTATATCAGGCATATATTTTAAAACAACCCCACAATCATCGGTTGTTTTAAAATTAGGATCTACCAATGCACGTTTATATGCTTCCCTAATAACGGATAATTTAAATGCTTGTGGGGTCTGTCCATTGTATAAAAATTGTCGGTTAGGAATATCCTCTATTTCATGCGTATTCAGATTCATTTTGATAATGGTATCTGTTGCAGGAATTGCAACATCAACAGCTCCATACTTACCCAACATAGTAATACAATCTGATATTATTCTTTTAGTAACTAAGGGACGTACACTATCATGAAATATTAAATTAATATCATTCTCTGTAGAAGCATAGGCATTTATAGCTGACAAACTTGAATAATAACGTTCACTTCCTCCTTGTAGAATTCGTCCTACTTTCTTAAAATTATTAATGCAACACAATTCCTCCACTTTTTCAAGATAATTAGGGTGTACCACAATTGCAATTTCATCAATAAGCGGATGGTTATCAAATACAGAAATGGTATGTTCTAAAACTGTTTTTCCCGAAACTTTAAAAAATTGTTTAGGCATTGTCCCTCCCATACGAGTTCCGACACCACCTGCTAAAATTACAGCAACATTTCTCATGCTAATTTCTTTATTCTAACTAATAATCCAATTAAAAAATAGTAAACATAAAACATTCTTACCTGTAACCAAGACAAAATCCTCCTCTTAAACCCTATTACATGGCAAGTACTACAATATAATAAAACTGATTTGTACCTGGAGTCTTGAGTTATAATTCGAGTTATTGAAATAGCTTTCTTATTGAATATGGCTATTCGAGGATATTTATAACTCACTGCATTAGAAACCCAATCATAAATAATCCAATAAAAAACATCTTTAATAACTGGATATTTATATTTTTCATATATCACAAATAATTCATTAACAGTAAACAAAATATCCAAATCCTTTTCTTTTATAGTATTAATAATACTATCGTTACGTCCTATATAATAATTATATAACAATTCATTTAACACATAAACTCGTGCCCCTTGTATCATACATTGGAAATTGAACAACAAATCTTCATAAACAATTCCCGATTTAAAGTTCAACCCTCTTTGTCGTAAAAATGATAATTTATATAATCTGTTACAGGCTGATGCGCTAAAGCGATTATTCAGCTTAGCCTGGACCAAATATTCCTTACCATCTAACAGATTATTTCCCCAATACGCAGGATCTCTAACTTTTTCTATGCAATCCTTTATCAAATATCGACCAAAAACCACTATATCAACCTCAAATCTCTCTATTACTTGCGATAACTCATAACATGTATTAGGCTCTATAGAATCATCACTATCTAAAAATAAAACATATTCTCCTGATGCTATATTTAATCCTGTATTACGAGCTTCACTTAAACCTTTATTTTTCTGATATATATATTTAATTCTTTCATCAAATAAATAACTTTTTATGATATTATCACTATTATCCGTCGAACCATCGTTTACCAATATAATTTCAATGTCCTGAAAAGACTGTTTCATGACACTATCTAAACATCTGTTCAAATATTTTTCAACATTATATATAGGAATGATAATTGAAATAAGCATAAAACTAAATGAATTTTATTTTAAGTTTCGGAACATATAGAATTAAACTATAAAAAAATAAGAATATCAAAATATTTATCAATGAAGGGAAAAATGAAGCACGAGGCATATACACTATATTAGGAACTAATATAAAAGCCAAAAACATGATAACACGAGTATTACGAACACTTTTCTCAAAATAACGAATAATATATCCAGCTAAAAAACTCATTAGTAGAAATCCGATTAATCCCAAATCCCAAAACTCTCCGAGAAAACTAGAACCAACTCCCTCTCCCCCCAAGTATGCATCCGGTGCTAAAAAATAAGTCAATCGATGTCCTAAACTATTAGTTTGCTCCACAAATTCCATAGATTGACCTTCAAAAGTTGATGTTAAGGATAAAGGATACAAAATATATGGTAATCCAGTATTTACAAATGTTGATTTATAAAATATCATATATGCAAATACTAATAACGAAACCCCTTGTTGAGAAAAAAACATCATAAATAAATCAGAATCATAACCAGTATCAACGTCCCCCCTCCGGAACTCCAATAATACTTGTGACAGAATAATACACACGATTGAAATCAATAATAATTTGCCTATTTTTTGTTTTTGTTGTTCAGAATAAAATGAATAATAATACCATAATAAAAATATAATAGGTAAAAATAGTTTAGAACGTCCACCCTTTAAAACATCTGCAATTCTTAAAGCAAAGAAAATTGACGATATGATAAAGAACTTCTTTTTAGAAGGTTTCGATGCTAAAAATAAGCAATATGAAAATTCAAAAATAGATATTGCTCCCGTCGTCCATATTGGATATTTCAAATTTGCAATAGTTCCATCATATACAGCTAAATATCCATGCTCCAACACAGCTTTAAACTGAATCAAATATTTAATAAAAGTACCTGGAACGGAGAATAGAAATAAGAAAGTAGATATTTTATCTAGATACCTCGAATATTCAAAATTTATCTTTCTATAAGACAAATATTTTCTACCCATCAAGCATCCAAGATGCATAAATAGCAATGAAAATGTTAACAATATTAATATTTGAAACTGTACGTTTATAGGGAAAATGAAATCATTATATTTATCTGCCCATGTCCAATTAAACAAACCATAAATATCCAAGAATATACGCGAATAAATAAACACACATAGCATATATAGAAAAAGAACATACAAATTGAATGTTCCACTTTCATGTATCGCAGAAAAAAGTGACCACAAAAAAATGAGTAACAATTCATATTGTAGTATATTAATTGTTACATCATTATATCCAAATCCAATACAAAATAAAAATTGGAGAAAATAGCAAATAATAATAAAAATCTGTATTACTTGAAAAATGGAATATTTCCACGTAAAACTTATCATCTAAATAAAGTATTAACTTTACATATTTGCTGATTCAAATCAAAATCAGATAATCTATGCCTTAATTTAGTGGATATCAACAAAGAATGTTCTGACGCTTTACAAATTGCTTCCGAAAAAGAATTTATATCCAATGAAGCCACATATCCAAACTCTCCATTACACAATACTTCTTCAGCACCTACACAAGGAGAGGAAACAATATTTCTTTCTAAAATTAAAGCTTCTATTATTACAGTCGGTAATCCTTCATATAGGGAAGATAAAACAAATACGTCACAGGATTTTATTAAAGGATATGGATTTTCTTTAAACCCTAAAAAATGTACATAATCTTGCAATCCCATATCATCTCTCAGTTTTTCCAACTCAACTTGTAAAGGCCCCACCCCTAAAATCCATAATGTAAAATTTCCCTTGTTCAACAATAAAGGCATACACTCAATCAAAAATCGATGATTTTTACCTTTGTCAATCCTACCTACAGCCAATAAATTTATTCTATCCCGACTAAATGGTACATTAATATGTACATTTGATTTTTGTATAATATCAGAAATATCAATAGGATTATATAAAACAATCGATTTATTTTTGACAGCAGGGCATAAATTTATCAATGTCTTTTGACAAGCTTTAGAAACACATACTATTTGATTTAAAGAAGGAAGGTCACGAAAATATCTCCGCTTATTAGTTGTTTTACAGTAGGTATGCTTTATTAAATCTGTATGTAGCCAAGCCACTCTTTGCGCAGTAGCAGGAGCTTTAAATAAAATTCTGGTAGCAGTATCCTCTCTAAAAGCAATATAACAATCGTATAGTTTCCTTATATGAAAGATATAGAACAAGCTAGGAAACGTTAGTAAAATACGTCTCTTAATTTTATTTATTAGCAGATTTGAATCCCCCAAAGCAGAATATAAACATATATTCCGAGGAACACTATCAAGATAAACACCCTCTCTATTTATTAAAAAAAGATCTACATTATATTTTTTTGCATCAAGATGTTGAAGTATTGTTATCAATATCCTTTCTGCTCCACCACCTTTCAAATTATCTATAATGAATAAAAGATTTTTTTTCATGACCTACTTTTATCTTTAATATATAATAAAATTCCTAAGAAACAGGCTATTATAAAAGTCCATCTTCTATTTATAGCTTCTCTATATATATTCCTAAAACTTTTTCCTGCAAATAGACTATAACGCACATAACTTGCAGCATTAATAACATAGTTAGTAAATGATAAATTAAAATAATTCCTCTCATTTATATACAGAGCATAACCATTAGGATTTCTTAAACACAGATGTCTGTATTTGCTAGACAGACCATCTCTTTGATAATCTTTTATTTCTAAACTTCGCTTAATACAACATATTTTATATCGCAAAGAAATTCTATTTAAAACCAATGCTTCTGTTACAAAGAATTCATTCTCAAATTCAGGGAATGGATATTCTTTCAAAATACGAGTATAATAAATTAACCCTTTATCTCCTTTTACTGACAATGAATTGTAAAGGTTATAATGTGAAACAACCAACTCGTCTACAGGTAGCGAAGTTCCTATTAGATTTCCATGTAAATCTAAAGAATTACATGAAAATCCTGCTATCCAAGGATTATCCTTATGTATCAAATGATATGAATAAATTATTTCTAGTGCAGTTTCAATATAATAATCGTCAGAATCTAAACAAATAAAGATTTCCCCTTTAGCTATCTGCACTGCTCTATTAAATGCACGATGCTTTCCCCCATTCTCCTGCTTCAAATATACAATGGAAATTTTATTTGTATTTATCCATTTCTGAACTATTTCTTCTGTATTATCTGTGGAACCATCATCCACAATAATCCATTCAAAACTACGTAATGTTTGTTTACACAAATATTCATAGGTACGTCCTATAGTATTCGCTCTATTGTAAGTCGGAGTAAATACACTAAAGAGAAATTCCATATTTTTCCATTAAACAATTAACATCTGAAAAAAGTAAACTATTACTTCTTATCCATTCCTCATCCATATTCCACCACTTTAATTTTAACAAAAAATCTATTTGATTCTGCTCAAAGCGCATTCTAATACATTTAGCCGGTACTCCACCATAAATTGAATAAGGCGGTATATCTTTAGTTACAATAGAATTTGCTCCTATTACTGCACCATCACCAATTGTAACTCCATTTACAATAGTCACATTAGCACCAATCCATACATCATTTCCAATAGTAACTATAGCAAACTGGTCATACCTATCTTCTAAAAGGAACTTTCCTTTTAAAAATAACCTCGGAGAAGTCGTAACGTTCTTTTCTACTGGATGATTACCCAAGCCAGCTACGACATTAGGACCTATTGAACAAAACTTTCCTATATGGCAACAATGTATAATAGAGTTATAATTTACATATGAATAATCTCCAATAATAGAATTACTGAAAATAACGCGAGCTGAAAAAGAACAATCACAGCCTATAACAGTATTTCCTAATAATTGTACATCTCGTCCTATATTGACAGTCCTTCTCCTAAAGAGTCTCATAAACCGATTTATGAAATTCATCATATTATACCATATTTTTTACAATAATACCATCTCTGTAAAGTTTCAAAGAAAACAGATATTACCAATGATATAGATAAAGTATATATATTTAAACAATCAATAATTCCCAAAAACATTATTACGAACAAATACACGAACATACTATAAAACATATTGACAATAACATCTTTTACATGATTGTGACTTATTAATATAACAGTTCCAAGAAAATAACTTAAATGGCGATATATAAACAGAGTTCCCAACATCCAATACACAGGAATTGCCATTAGCATATCATTATTAAAAAATAAAAGAATAAATGATTTCAAAGAACATCCAACAATAAAATATAATAAAACTCCTATTACAGTAGTATATATTAAAAGTTTACGGGCAAATATTTTATTAGCATTTTTATTATAATATGGAAATACAACATTACTTATTGTATAAAATATAGTAGATAATACATTTACTATTTTTTCTACAAAATCATAATAAGCAACTTCTCCCATTCCCAAAACGCTACCAATAACTATAGTATTAGTCCTATCTTTCACTATACCTGTTATTGACGTTAAGAGAAGTTTGGTTGAATCTTTTGTATGATAAAATATAGTCGCTAAAGACTGCCATCTAAACTTAATTTTAAATTTATATATTAGTATATATATGGCTATAAGAGATGTAATAATAGCTCCAATGCCATTTATAAGTGGAACCAATAAATAATCTTGCGGTGTAGTGACCCATATAAATATCAATAGAATAAACACTACACGTCCTATGAAAGAAAAAATTGCAATATATTTCATTTTTTCTATACCTTGAAAAAACCATATAGGAAATAAACATTCATAAATACATTGCCACATTGAAAAAATATATAATAATTTATATTCTCGAATTTCAGGAAAAAGAAATATTAAAAATAAGAATCCAAATACTATAATTAAAAGCAAGGTTTTTACAATATATACCACACTAACTATTTCGTTTATCTTCTTTGAATCTTCTCTATTAATGCTAATATATTTCGTAGCTGAGATATTAAATCCCCAGTTTACAAATATTGCTAAATAACTAACTATTGCCTGAGAATATATGATTACACCATATAAATTTTTTCCTAAAGTATTAATTAAATAAGGATATGTAACAAGTGGTATCAATAAATTACATATCTGTAATAAAGTTAGATAGCCAAAATTTTCAATTAAGGTTTTATACCTATATATATAGTCAGATATATTTTTCACTTTGCAAATTAACATCATCGTAAGCACTCAATCACTTTGGACTCTTCTGAAAATAAGTAAGCAGTCATTTTAGACCTGAAAAGGTTTAAAAGTAAGCACTCAATACCTTTTTCCCTACTGAAAATCAGCGAGAAAGGGAATTGGTCTTATTATATTTGACTTCGATTTAACTTAATTCAAACCGAAATGCCTGATGGAATCAGCATTTCGTAGTTCTTGTTTCCTGACAATAGTTCACGGAATACATGTATAAGATATCCCTTGATATCCGAGAGGTACATCTTGGCCGTTTCGATAATGGTATAGAAAGTCATTGCCACATTGACACCCTCCTCACTGCTGAAGTGAAGAGAATTATTTCGCGATACGGCAAAGGGACGTATCGCACGTTCCGCCACCATGTTGTCTATCGTGTAGTCGCCCCAGTGGCGATATTTAAGCAGGTCATCCCAGCCGTTCAACATATAAGCCAAAGCTGTCTCCATCATTTTACCGTAGTGACAGCGTTTATCCTGCTGAAGTTCCAATACCTGTTTCCTCAAGCCTTTCAATATCTCACTGACATCGGATTTATTTCTTCTTTTCCTTATCTCCCCGAGAGTGAGCCGACGCATCAAACATTCAGCCTCTATCAGATACAACCGCCCAATTTGTTCCACAAACCATGCCGCCTCTTCGTCTTTGGCGATGTCTGCAGCAAGTTTGAACTTTGCCCGGACATGAGAGATGAACTTGGAAACTCCCTCCTTTTGATAGCGTTTCCATAAATTCTTGAAATCCGTGCTGCTTGCCATAAGCATTCGTTTTATCTTTATGGCACAAAAATCTAGCATACGGGGCGGTAAAGCAAATAAACAATTGAGTGCTTACCGTCCATATGGGTAAGCAATAATACGTTATTTTTTGAATCCGGCACCAACTCTCCCTATCCAAAAAGCGATGCAACGCCATCCGCATCCGGATTTCCTTTACCGAAGGTATCAGCTGGCCGGCATTTATATAATTCATAAACTGAGGGACGAGGTCCGAAAGGGAATCTCGTACAGAGTCAGGCATCAGCATGTGCCATTCACCTTTAACATCATCCTCATATGTCAGCACAAGACCGAACTTCTAGAGTTTATAGGGAGTTTTGCGTATTGCGTACCACGTATGCATTGGCACCGACCGTGACAAACTCCTCAAGCAACTGATGTTCCGCCTTGCAAAGAGAATTGCAGATGGCAGCAAGGCTGATATTAGAACCGTATTCCTTATTTTTGATGGTAACCATATTTCCAATTTTAGAAAACAAAATCTTCCACAATATACCTGTCTACATTACGCCTTTCCTTGCTGAAATTCACCCCCACTTTGACAAGACGCCTCCCGTCCAACCTATAAGGAATCAGATACCCTTTTTCATCAATCTGCCGTAAAGCCTCCTCGGCACTGCCGTTCAGTTTAAACTCAAAAACATAAATGGTATCTTTCGTCTTCACCACGGCATCGGCACGACCGTGGGCACTACGGATTTCCGTCTCAACAAATTGTCCCATCAAAGTGAAAACCACATAAAAGACAGCCTGGTAGTGACGTTCCGTATTATCGCTCAAATCGTATGGCATACCGGCAAAAAACACCCGGAGACGTTCCATGAAAGCATCCACATCACCGGAACGGAGTTCACGCATAAACTTGGCTATGTGGAAACCGGTTTCATCATCGGTCACTTCCGTATAATAAGGTACCAGAAAATTCAAGAAACCATAGCGTACCTCATCATTGGGAAAACCCAAAGTGTACAATAAAACATCCCTGTCGTAGTCTTTGATGGTCAGATAACCACTCTGGTAAATCATGGGAAGCGGGTTCTTTACTTCTGCACGATACTCAAAAAAAGCAGAAGCCGTCACTTCAACTCCCTCAATCAAAAGGCGCAAATCATAATCACTCTTTTTCAACAAGTTAGCCAAGTAGGTAGGAGTACCGGTCTGAAACCAGAAATTATCCAAAATCTTCGACTTGCATGCATTCAACACACTGAAAGGATTAAAAACCCCTTCACAATGAGGGTAAAAATGATAACCGTCATACAGCTTGGTCATCTGCTCCAAAGTTGTATCGAAGTCCATCCCATTGGAAACACCCAAACGTTCTATCTCCGGAGTAAACGTTGTGAGCAGTTCTTCCTTAGTAATACCACATAAAGAAGAATAGTCGGGCCATGTACTGATGTCCTGCAACTGATTTAAATCACTGAACACGCTAATCTGCGCAAACTTCGTCACACCCGTCAAAAAAACAAAGCGGAGATAACGGTCGGCACTTTTCAGTACCCCATAAAAGGCTTTCAATATCCGACGATACTCTTCCGTTAACTTTTCATCCGAAAGAGCTTGAAGCAAAGGCTTATCGTATTCATCAATCAACACTACCACTTGCTTACCCGTCTGGGCATACGCCTGCTCTATCACATAGGCAAAACGCTCTTCGGGACTACGCTCCTGCTTTTCCGCACCATATTTCAATTCCCACTTTTCCAGATATTGATTAAGCATGGCTACCAAATCTCCGGCTGTTTCATATTTACGTGCATTCAAGTCCAGATGCAATACAGGGTATTCCTCCCACCGGGTTTCCTGTTTTTCGATGGCAAGCCCGTGAAACAAATCTTTACGTCCTTGAAAGTAAGCTTCGAAGGTAGATATAAGCAAACTCTTACCGAAACGGCGAGGACGGCTCAAAAAATAGGGAGTGGAATTGGATGCTATCTTATAGACCATTGCTGTTTTGTCTACATAAAGATAATTTTCTTCACGCAGCTTTTCAAAAGTCTGTATACCAATTGGCAGTTTACGCATCTGTTCCATCTTATTTCTCTTTTTTAGAAGCTATATGCAAATATACGTTTTTTCTTCAAAGAGAAATCCTATTTATACATTTTTATTCCATTTCCTCCCATGGATAAGGATTATCCACCACATTCTGAAACTCGTCAACTGCTTCCTGCTGCTCGGCAGTCAGTGATGCAACACTCCAAGAAGCAATGATAGAACGGCCTTCGTCGGCCAAAGGCTCATCGAAAACCTCTCCATAACAAGCCGTAAGCAAGCGGAGTTTCAGCAAAGAGGAAGGAAGGGAATCAAGGGTATCCCAGCAACGCCTCAATACCTCCTGCACATGCTGTAGTTTTTCACCATGGTCAATGAACGAGGCACTATACCCTTTCAAGAGAGCAAGACAGACATTTGCCTGCTCCTCCACCGTGGTGCCCCAGGTGCCGGAATTATACAAAGTTGTGGTCAAGCGATAGACTTCGCTGTTACGACGAGACAAATCATCGCTATAGATAGGACTACCGTCCATACCCAAATACATCAGATCGTGCGCGGCACGCTGAAGGAGGAGTGCTT
>OLRS01001937.1_pt1 | contig 18004 bp, 13 predicted proteins | sample 1673171 | NCBI WGS metagenome assembly OLRS01 (sample SAMEA3136762, study PRJEB25190) | human gut metagenome | biome: human gut; feature: human-associated habitat; material: faeces | place: Austria | collected 2013
CTGCTGGCGGAGATGAACCCCCTCCGGGCCGCCGGGGTGTCCATCACCCCGGAGAATCTGAAGATCAGCGACCGGGCCTCCCTCCTGCTGCCCTGGCACCGGGAGCTGGACGGTCTGGAGGAAGCCCGGCTGGCTGACAAGAAGTACGGCTCCACCAAGCAGGGCATCGCCCCCTTCTATTCCGACAAGTACCAGAAAAAGACGGTGATGGCCGGAGAGCTGCTCCACCCCCAGCATCTGAAGGAGCATCTGGCGGATCTGCTGGAATGGAAGAATCTGACCCTCCAGAAGGTCTACGGCGCCAAGGGCTACACGCTGGACGAGCTGCTGGCCTGGGTAGGCAAGTACTGTGAAGCAGTTAAGCCTTACATTACAAACACCACCGCGTTCCTGCGGGACGCCCAGAAAGCGGGCAAATCCATCCTCTTTGAGGCCCAGCTGGGCGCCCTCCGGGACCTGGACTACGGCATTTATCCCTATACCACCTCCTCCAACTCTGTGGCGGCCTATGCGCCGGTCGGCTCCGGTCTGCCCACCGCCAAGCTGGACGAGGTAGTCGGCGTGGTGAAGGCCTATTCCTCCTGCGTAGGCGAAGGCCCCTTTGTGTGCGAATGGTTCGGCGACGAGGCCCAGAAGCTCCGGGATGCCGGCGCGGAATACGGCGCCAAGACCGGACGGCCCCGCCGGGTGGGTCCCATCGACCTGGTAGCCACCCGTTACGGCGTGGAGGTCCAGGGCGCCACCAATATCGCCCTCACCAAGCTGGATATTCTCAGCTATATGGACAAGATCCCCGTCTGCGCCCACTATGAGCTGGACGGCCAGCAGACCGACGAATTCCCCTTCCCCGTCTGCCTTCAGGACGCCAAGCCCGTCATCGAGTACGTGGATGGCTGGAAGTGCGACATCTCCAAGGTCCGCAGCTGGGACGAGCTGCCGGAAAACGCCCGGAACTACGTGGAGTATGTGGAGCGGGCCATCGGCTGTCACATCGGCTATGTGTCCGTGGGCGCGGAGCGGGACAGCCTCATCATCCGCTGACCCATCAAATCTGGACAGAACGTCCCGCTTCCTGTAAACTATTGGAAAAACGCTGGAAGGAGCCTTTATGAGCAAGGATATTTACGAATCCCCCCTGTCCTCCCGCTACGCCTCCCCCTATATGCTGCACCTGTTCTCTCCGGATATGCGGTTCCAGACCTGGCGGCGGCTGTGGGTGGAGCTGGCCCGGGCGGAGCACGAGCTGGGTCTGCCCATCACCGCAGAGCAGGTGGCGGAGCTGGAAGCCCACGTCACCGACATCGACTACGCTGCCGCGGAGCAGCGGGAAAAGGAAGTCCGCCATGACGTGATGGCCCATGTCTACGCCTACGGTCTGGCGGCCCCCTCCGCGGCGGGGATCATCCATCTGGGCGCTACCAGCTGCTATGTGACGGACAACGCCGACCTGATCCTCTACCGGGACGGTCTGCGGTATCTGCGGGGGCAGATCTTATCCGTTCTGGTGAATCTGGCGGCCTTTGCCCGGCAGTACGCCGCCACGCCCACTCTGGGCTACACCCACTACCAGCCCGCCCAGCCGGTGACGGTGGGCAAGCGGGCGGCATTGTGGATGCAGGACTTCCGCTCCGATCTGGAGGAGCTGGATCACGTACTGGCCACCCTGCGCTTCTTGGGCTGCCGGGGCACCACCGGCACCGAGGCCAGCTTCATGGATCTCTTTGAGGGCGACGGGGCGAAAATCGACGAGATGAACCGCCGGATCGCCGCCGCCTTCGGCTTTGAAAAATGCTTCTCCGTCTGCGGCCAGACCTATCCCCGGAAAACCGACAGCCGGATTCTGAATGTACTGTCCTCCATCGCCCAGAGCGCCTACCGCATGGCCAATGACCTCCGGCTCCTGCAGCATGACCGTCAGGTGGAGGAGCCTTTCGAGAAGAATCAGATCGGCTCCAGCGCCATGGCCTACAAGCGGAACCCCATGCGTTCCGAGCGGATCTGCTCCCTCAGCCGCTATCTGATGGCCGACGCCGCCAACGCCCCCATGACCGCCTCCGTTCAGTGGCTGGAACGGACGCTGGACGACTCCGCCAACCGCCGCATTTCCCTGCCGGAGGGCTTCCTCTGCGCCGATGCGGTGCTGCGGCTGTGCCAGAACGTGACCAATGGGCTGCACGTCAACGAGAAGATCGTGGACCGGGCCATCCGGGAATATCTGCCCTTCCTGGCCACGGAAAACATTATGATGGAGGCGGTGAAGCGGGGCGGCGACCGCCAGGAACTGCATGAGAAGATCCGCCAGCACTCCATGGCCGCCACCGCACGGATGAAGGAGGGCGAATCCTGCGATCTGCTGGACCGTCTGGCCGCAGACCCGGCCTTTGGCATGACCCGTGCGGAGCTGGACGCCGTGATGGAGCCGTCCCTGTACATCGGCCGCTGCAAAGAGCAGGTGGAGCGCCTGCTGGCGGAGTATGCCCCCCTGCTGGCGGACGCTCAGACCGCCGACGGTGCCATCAGCCTGTAAATACTGAGGTATCAAGCTTCATGCATGAGTACCGCACCGCGAAAATGCGTAAATGTCAGTGCACGAAGTTGGTGTGCACCATTTCCGGTTGCCCCACAGGGGCGAGAAAATGGCACATTTCTGATTTGGCATAGCAAAAAACGGCGTTCCTATTCTTCCAACTCGGAAGTTAGGAACGCCGCTTTTGGTGCGGTCTATATTCTGTTTTTTGCAGTGCCTGTCAGGGCCTCACGCTTTGATTCAGCTGATCGACAAACGGCTGCGGACCAGCTGATAGAGATACTCCACGCCGTATTTCAGCGCATCCTCATCCATCAGGTAGCGGCAGTTGTGATGGGGGAAGGTAATACCCTTTTCCTCACTGCGGGCTCCCAGCTCCACAAAAAAGCCAGGGCAGTTTTCCTGCAGGGCGGAGAAATCCTCACCGGGCATCAGGGGATCGATCTCCAGCACAGCGCTTTCGCCGAAATGCTCCTCAATGACCTTGCGGCTGGAAGCCGTCAGGGCCTTGTCATTCATCACGGAGGCATAGCCCAGGGTGAACTTGAAATCGCAGTCCGCACCGTGAGCCGCGCAGATGCCGCGGGCAAGTTCCTCCATCAGTTTAGGGAGCCGCTCCCGGGTCTCCTTGCTGAAGGTTCGGGTGGAACCGGTGATGGCCACCTCACCGGGGATGATATTATACGCCTCTCCGGCATGGATCATGCACACGGACACCACGGCAGGCTCCACCGCCTGGATACGCCGGGAAACCAGGGTCTGCAAGGCTCCCACGATCTCACCGGCGATGACGATGGGGTCCACACAGGTCTCCGGGAACGCGGAGTGACCGCCCTTGCCGATGACCCGGATATCGAAACGGTCCGTGGCGCTGGTGAGGGCCCCGGGCCGGACACCGAAGGTGCCCGTAGGGAAGTTGGAGCTCAGGTGCATGCCGTACAGCTCGTCTACCCCCTTCATCACGCCGGCCTTCAGCATTTCCACCGCGCCGCCGGGAGGCAGCTCCTCCGCATGCTGGAACAGGAACCGCACCTCGCCCTTGAGGCTGGTCCGCTCCGCCGCAAGCAGCTTAGCTGCCGCCAGCTGCATGGCCGCGTGGCCATCGTGGCCGCAGGCATGCATGACACCGGGCACTGTGGAGGCATAGGGCAGCTCAGTCTCCTCCTGAATGGGAAGCGCGTCAATATCCGCCCGCAGGGCCAGTACCGGACCGGGCTGGACCCCTTTCAGCACCGCTACCACGCCTGTTTTGGTGGGAAATTCCAATGTCAGACCCGGGATCTTTTTCAGTTCCTCCGTCAGGTAAGCCGTTGTATGGACCTCCTGAAAGGAGAGCTCCGGATTCTGATGCATGTGGCGCCGCCAAGCGATTATATCAGGCTCCAGCGCCAGGACCTCTTCTGAAATCATATTCATTACTCCTGTTCTCAAGGGGTGTTCCAATCGTTCAACTTGTATGAAACAACCGCAATTCCCGTTTAAAATTATGGTATGGTATGACCTTGACTTTTTTCCCCAGAAAGATATCATTAAAATGTCTTATTTTTGACATACGAAACGGAGGGGAGCACCGCTGTGCTGAAAGATATTGCCGAAGCTATGCTGGGCAGACGCCCCTTTGACCTGATAATCCGCAATGTGCAGATCGTCAATGTGTTCAGCGCCTCTATTGTAAGCGGATCTATCGGCATTGTCAACGGTCATATCGCCGGGGTTTTTGGCCCGGAAGAAGCGCTGGACAGCCGCCGGAGCATTGATGGCGGCAACGCTTATGCCCTGCCTGGCTTCGTGGATTCTCACATGCATCTGGAGAGCAGCATGCTGACGCCGGAGCATTTTGCTCAGGTGGCCCTATCCTGCGGCACAACCACGGTATGCGCCGACCCCCATGAAATTGCCAATGTCCTTGGCATTGAGGGCGTCCGGGGCCTGGCAGATGCCTGCCGGTCCCTGCCCCTGCGGGTGCTGCTGACCGCCCCCTCCACCATTCCCTCCGCTCCCGGTCTGGAGAATTCCGGCTTTGACGTGGGTCCTGCTGAAATGGAAGACCTGCTGGACATTCCCGGCGTGGCTGGATTGGGCGAGGTCATGGATTTCAACGCCGTCGCCGCCGGGGATGAGCGGATGCTCTCCGTCATCGAAGCTGCCGCCAACCACGGCGTTTTTCTGGATGGCCATGTCTCCGCCCTCACCGGCCGCCGCTTGCAGACTTTCCGGGCCATGGGCATCGACAGCGACCACACCGTTCCCTCTGCTGAAAAGCTCCGGGAGGAGCTGGCTCTGGGCTTCACGGTGCAGGTACAGGAATGCATGCTGAACCGGGAAATCGTCCAGGCCATGAATGATGCACCGGTGCAGGACCGCATCTGCCTGGTAACGGACGATGTTCCCCTCCCCCGGCTGATGCGTCAGGGGCATTTGAACTTTGTGGTGGAACGGGCCATTGAGCTGGGTCTTGACCCCATCCGGGCCATCCGGTATGCCACCATCAACCCTGCCGTCCGGCTGCGGCTGTATCACACAGGCGGCATCGCCCCCGGCATGGAGGCTGATATGCAGCTGGTGCAGGATCTGCGCCATCCCAGACCGGAGCTGGTGCTCCGGGCCGGAGAAATCGTCTGGGACCACGGCAGCTATCTGCCCCATACCGTCCCTTACCAGATCCCGGACCACCTGCGGGGCTCCGTTCATCTCCGTCCCGTGACAGAGGCGGATTTTGCCGTCCGGGTGCCGGTGCCCTCCGGTTTTTCCGGCGGCACCGCCGTGGTGAATCTGATCGGCCAGGATGGCGTCTCCATTCGCACCCAGCGGGTCCGGAAGACCCTGCCCCTGGCAGCTGAAAGAGACGGCTTTGCCTGTCTGAAAACAGCTCCTTACTTAAAAATGGCAGTATTCAACCGCTACGGCCGGGATCAGCACGGCATCGGCCTGCTGACCGGCATGGACGGTGTCACCGGTGCCGCCGCACTGACCTACGGCCACGACTGCCACAACCTGACGGTCTATGGCGGTAACGATGCTGATATGGCTCTGGCGGCCAACACCCTCCGGGAATCCCAGGGTGGGCTCTGCACCGTGGAAAACGGCAAGGTACTGACCCTCATCCCGCTGCCTCTGGCTGGACTGATGTGTGATCTGCCTCCGGAGGTACTGCTGGAGCAGATGGAACAGCTCCTGTCGGACTGCCGCCGCATGGGCTTCAACCATCAAAATTTGCTGACGTTCTTCACCCTTATGCCGCTGGCGGTTTCGCCGGAGCTGAAATGCACGGACCGGGGTCTGGTGGATGCGCTGCACAAGCAGCTTCTGCCTTTGATTGACGAGATAAAGGAGATAAGTTCGGATGGAACGTAAACACCGTGCACTGCTGCTGGCACTGCCCACCGTATTGACCCTGCTGTTTTTCTTCGTGGCACCGATGGTCTACATTCTGGTCCACACCCTGCATGAAAACGGCTTTTCCGATTTTGTGGATTTCTTCGGAGATCCCTTTTACCGCAACATCCTCTGGGTCACCCTCCGGGTGTCCCTGGTGTCCACCGCCATCTCTCTGGTGCTGGGCTATCCCACGGCCTTCTACATGGCCCGGACCAAGTCCCGTATGAAGCAGATCATGATGATTGTGATCCTGTTTCCCTTTTTGGTCAGCGCCGTGGTCCGTTCCTACGGCTGGATGGTCATTCTGGGAACCAACGGCCTTTTGAACCAGCTGCTCCAGTCCTTGGGACTCATCTCCGCCCCTCTGAAAATCCTGAACACGGAGACGGCGGTCATCATCGGTATGATCCACCTGCTGGTGCCCTATATGGTCCTCTCTCTGGTGGGTGTGCTCCAGAGCATTGACCCTAACGTGGAGTACGCGGCCTACAGCTTGGGCGCCTCTCCTTTGCAGACCTTTTCCAAGGTGGTGTTCCCCCTGAGCCTGCCGGGCATTATCTCCGGCTGCGTGCTGGTGTTCACTATGAGCATGACCTCTTACGTGACGCCCAAACTGCTGGGCGGCTCCAAGTTCCGGATGATGGCCACCATGGTGGTCCAGGAGATCAATGTGAATTTCGACTGGGGTGCGGCCTCCGCCATCAGCTATATTCTGCTGGCAGTGATCCTGCTGGTGCAGATCGCGGTGGTGCTGTGCACCTCCGGATATATGAAACGTATGGGAGGAGGAAAGTGATATGCGTGAAAAAGATGTGACTCTGCCCTGCCGGATCTTTGCCATTCTGGTGATGCTGTTCCTGCTGGCGCCTCTGGTGGTGATCGTTATCGCCTCTTTCACGCCCACAGCCCTCATCACCTTCCCGCCCCAGGGCTTCTCCCTGAAATGGTACGCCAATATTTTCGGTTCCTCCACCCACTTTATGGATGGTCTGGTGAACAGCCTGAAAATCGGCATTCTGGCTACGGCGGCGGATATTCTGCTGGGCGTCACGGCGGCCCTATCCGTCTGCCGGTACAGCTTTAAGGGCAAGGACGCTCTGCTGAACTACTACACCTCTCCCATGTATGTGCCCAGTGTGGCCTTCGCCTTTGTTTTGCTGCAGGTCTACAGCCAGATCGGCGGTGTGTCCGGTATGCTGCGCATTTTCATCGGTCACCTCATTATCATTCTGCCCTACATCGTGCGGAACACGGTGTCTGTACTCCATGTGTTCAACTGGACGCTGGAGGATGCGGCTACCTCCATGGGAGCCACCCCTATTCAGGTGTTCTTCAAGATCACCATTCCCCTGGCCCGGCCCGGCATCATGGCCGGTGCGCTGCTGGCTTTTTTGTATTCCTTTGACGAGGTGGCCCTGAGCAGCCTGCTCTCCACCCCGAGGTTCATCACCCTGCCCATCCGCATCATGAACTATATGGAGCTGACCTTCGACCCCACTCTGGCCGCCATCTCCACACTGCTGATCCTGGCATCTCTGGTTCTGATCGTACTGATGGAGAAGTTTGTAGGGTTGGACATGTTTGTTAAGTGAGAACGGAAAGGTGTAAACTATGGCTACTTTGGAATTACAGGGACTGACCAAGCGATTCGGCGAGTTCACTGCGGTGGATTCCATGAACCTGAAGGCTGCCGAAGGCGAGATGATCGCCCTGCTGGGCGGCAGCGGCTGCGGCAAGACCACCACACTGCGCATGATCGCCGGCTTTACTGAACCCACCGCCGGGCAGATCCTGGTGGACGGCAAAAACGTTTCCACTATTCCCCCCTACCGCCGCAATATCGGCATTTTCTTCCAGAATTACGCGCTGTTCCCCCACATGACGGTTTTTGAAAACGTGGCCTTTGGTCTGAAGCTCCAGAAGCTGCCCAAAAACGAGATCCGTGAGCGGGTGGAGCACATGCTCGCTCTGGTAAAGCTTACCGGCATGGACAAGCGTTATCCCCGGCAGCTCTCCGGCGGTCAGCAGCAGCGGGTGGCCCTGGCCCGGGCTCTGGTGACTCGTCCCTCCATTCTGCTGCTGGATGAGCCCCTCTCCAACCTGGACGCCAAGCTCCGGGTAGAGATGCAGGTGGAGATCAAGCGCATCCAGAAGGAGCTGGGCATCACCACCATCATCGTGACCCATGACCATGAGGAGGCCGTCTCCTTGGCAGACCGGGTCATTGTCATGAATGCCGGCCACATTTTGCAGATCGGCAAGCCCCAGGAGGTCTTTGACAGGCCCGCCTCTCCCTTTATTGCAGACTTTATGGGCTTTTCCACCTTTCTTCACGGCATCGCCGCCGGAGCAGAGGGGGATATGCGCCTGATCCGCTGCGGTGCTCACACGCTCCAGGTTCCGGCAGAGGCCGCCCAGGAGCTGACTGAGGGTGACGCATGCATTCTGGCCATCCGCTCCGAAAACATCCGGACTGCGGAGCAGGAAGGTGTCAATACTGTCCGGGGCACCGTCAAAAGTGCCACCTACAAGGGTCATACCACCCGGCTGGAGGTCTCCGGCTGTTTTGAGGAAATGGTATACCCCGCTATCCACGAATATGCGGACGTGCAGGAGGGCAGTGAAGTTCTGCTTCACTTCCCCGCCCAGCATTTCTGTGTATATAAAGACATCAAATAAAATCTGGAGGATGTAAACAAAATGAAAAGCAAGCGCATTTTTACACTGATGCTGGCTCTGGTCATGACCCTGAGCCTGGCCGCCTGCGGCGGCAGCAAGCAGGAGGAAACTCCCGCTGATAACGCCGGAAACGGCGAAGCAGCTGGCGATACTCAGGATTTCGGCGGCGCTGAGCTGGTCGTCGCCACCTGGGGCTGGGCCGAGGCCGGTCTCAAGACCCTGGCCGCCGACTTTGAGTCCAAGTACAACTGCACCATCGTGGTGGACCCCACCAGCGGCAACGGCGACCGTCTCAACAAGCTGATGGCTGAGCAGAACGATCCCACCGCCGATGTGGCCCTGCTGACCAAGAGCTTTGCCCAGACCGGCAATGAGGCGGGCCTGTTTGAGAAGATCGACACCAACATCGTCACCAGCCTCGGCGATCTGTATGACATCGCTGTCAACGCCGACGGCTACGGCCCCTGCTACTCCCTGTGCCGCTACGGCATCATGTACAATGCCGACGCTCTGGAGAAGGCCGGTCTGCCCGCCCCCACCTCCTACGAGGGTCTGTTTGATGACCAGTATGCGCACATGGTGGCTCTGCCCGACATGACCTCCACCGCCGGCCCCTACATGCTGGTGGCTATGGCCGAGGCCATGGGCGGCAGCCAGGAGGATGTGACCCCCGCCATGGAGCTGATGCAGGAGAAGAAGGACAACATCGATCTGTGGTATTCCACCTCTTCCGACGTTGTCAACGCCTTCACCACCGGTGAGGCCAACATCGCCGTGTTCATGGACATCAATATGCCCAGCCTGACCGACAGCGGCCTGAACATGGTCTGGGTGGACGCCGCCGAGGGTTCCTTCTCCGCTCCCGCCACCGCCAACGTGGTGAAGAACTGCAAGAACCCTGAGCTGGCCCAGCTGTTTGTGGAATACCTCATCAGCAAGGACACCCAGGACAAGATCGCTGAGGTCATGAACGAGGCCCCCGTGAACAAGAACGCCACCATGGACGATTCTCTGAAGACCTATCTGGCCTTCGGCGACGAGTCCATGAACGCCCTGAAGGAATTTGACGAGGCCTACATCACCGCCAACAAGGAAGCCTGGATCGATACCTTCCAGCGCACTGTTGCCGTTCAGTAATTTCCCAGGCCATACAAAAACGGAGGAGACGCCCCGGCGTTTCCTCCGTTTTTTAAACAACTGACAAGGAGAAAAGCCTGCCATGAAGCTGACTGTCTTATCAGAAAACGCCGTTCTGTATCCCGGCCTTGAGGAGGAATTCGGCCTGTCCGTCTACTTGGAGGAGGGGGACACCCGCCTGCTGTTCGACGCCGGGGAACGGGACGCCTGCCTGCGGAACGCGGAGAAGCTGGGTATCGACCTCCGGCGGGTCACTGCCGTGGCGTTCAGCCACAACCACCGGGATCACTGCGGTGGTTTTCTGCGCCTGGCGGAGCAGCTTCCGCCGGACGTACCCATTTACGCCCATAGCGGCTTTTTCATCCGGAAGTGGTGGGATCACCGATGCGACCCGCCTCAGCAGGAAACCTATTCCCAGACGCTGGAGTTGGTAGGCCCGCCCATGGAGGCATCCTGGTTCTTCCAGCAGGGGCTGGCCGGCTTCCGCTGTCTGGCAGATGACTGCATACAGATCGCTCCGCATGTGTATCTTCTGGGAAACTTTCCGGCCCCCGGACCGGAAGAGGCGGTCCATCCCTCCTCCGTGATGGAGGGGCCAGACGGCCGCCTTGTCCTGGATACCTTCCCGGAGGAGCAGGTCTGTGTGGTGGATACCCCAGCAGGACTGGTGGTACTCACCGGATGCGCCCACAACGGCATCCGCAACATTCTCTCCACGGTGGAACGGCGCTTCCCGGAGCGGCCCATCCAGGCCGTTTTCGGCGGTACCCACCTGGTACCCCCAGACCCGGAACGCATTGCCCGGACGGCAGACTATTTCCGGCACAGCTCCATCACCTGTGCCGGTGTCTGTCACTGCACCGGCCCCATGGGTCTGGAAGTCTTTGCCCAAACAGTGCCCGCCTATCTGCCTACCGGCGCAGGTCTGGTATGGCAGACGCCCTCTTTCGCAAGGACATCCGCAGGCAGAAAAGAGAGTTGACCGCCATACGGAAAGCCTGCAAACTCAGGAATAAAAACCCCCGGATACCTTATTCTCCCTGTCAGGGGAGCAAGGTATCCGGGGGTTTTATCTATTACGGAATCGGGCAGTTCTGCCCCGCTGTGCGGTTTTTCCCCGGATCATTCCCGCAAGGTAGGTGCGCTGCCAGATAAGCGCACATCCCGGGCAGAAACTCGTGGTGCTTCGGCAGAGGCCGTGCACCGGAGCGCAGCCGTCCGATGCGGGAGGGATCCATGCTGATCTCCCGTCCCAGCTGGCTGTTGGAAAGTTCCGCAATATTCATCAGTGCGTCAAATCGTTCGGCAAACATGGTGATCTCTCCGCTTTTTTCTCCATTATATGACAGCTATCCGCACGAGCCAACAATTTTGGCACGGTTTGTGCTGAAAATCTGGCATGGTCATTCGAGCGCGTTCGCTTGTTTTTTTCCTCTTTCAGCCCGTATCCTATATAGGTAAGGAGGCACCCCCCCGGTTCCGCAGCGGATCATCAATTTCTTAACGCTCACTTAGCGCAAACTCTGTCTGTCAACTCTGCAAACGCCTTGTTTTTCATGTTCGCGCATGGTAAAATACACAAATAGCCAGTCCCCCCCGCATTTATTTTGCATTTTGACGGATTTTGGCCATCACTGCCAAACAATTCACTTCCGCTTCAAGGGCGGCAGCACCGCCGCGGTATAAATTCAGCCGGGACAAACCCATGGCTGAACTTCTTCTATATTCCTACATTTAAGGGATGAGAGAAACTTATGAAACGAAGGATTTCGTCAACCCTGATGGCACTTGTGCTGTGTCTCACACTCCTTCCGGCAGCGGCCTATGCCGACGGGGCACGGCGGTCTATGTCAGCAGCAGCGGCAATGATGGGACCGGTGACGGCTCGGCGGACAAGCCCTACGCCACGCTGGCCAAGGCGGTCACAGAGGCAGAGGACGGCTCAACGATCTATGTCATGAGCGACCTGACCATGACGGCGCCGCCCGTTTCAGACCTGTTGCAATCGCGAAAAAAATCGTCGTTTTGACTAAGCTAACCCTTGCAGGCAAACCGGCTTTATGCTATAATTTCCCCGTAGCTTCTGCGGGGTTTTACCGCAGTTGTAAATATGATCCATATCCGGTGGAAAGCGGTGAACGCCTATCAAGTAAATCAGCAAACGTCCCTGAACCCCATCGCATCCCCCTGAACCCGGGTCCCGGGCGGGACTCAAAAGAAATCGCGTGGAAAGAAGGTATAAATTTATGAAATGCAAACGGCTGTGCGCATGGCTCTTGTCTCTTGTCATGATGTTCTCCCTGCTGCCTGTTTCGGCCGCCGCGGCGGGTACAGACGTGGGGTCAAAAGCCTATGATGAAATTCGCATCTATTTGGATGCGGAGACGAAAACAGATTTCGATAATCTGGAAGGCACGCTGACAAAGCAAGTCCGTATTATTAGCCCCGAATATTCGGGTGGTGACACTCTCTGTTTTCACAATATAGAAAAACCTATTGGTATGCACCAAATATTATTAGAAAGGTAACCGCAAATGATATTACACGCATTGATCTGGTGCGTGATAAAGCGTTGGGTCACAGTTCAAAAATTCAGATTCCCATCGGCGGCAACGAGATTTATAAGGTAACGATTTCCGAGGGTGGCTCGGCAAAATTCCTCCGCATCGACATCACCAAGCGGACGCCCCACGCGGTAAAATATGTGTTCGCTTCTCCAGCCCCGGAAACTGTTCCTGCTCCGGTGGATCCCGCAAAGTATACGGAGACGTCTTCCGTCACACTGCTTGACCCTGCCGAGAAGAGTGTGACCGGCACGCACGAAGGCCGCACCGGCCTTTGGACGTTCGACGGCTGGACGGTAAAGGGTGATCAAACCAACACGCAGATCTCTCAGGCGGACAAGAAATTCATTATGCCGGACGAAGATGTGACGGTCACCGGCACGTGGACGTTCACCTCTGATCCGACCCCTGTATATGTCTATTTTAAGACGGTCAACACTAAGAACGAACTGGTCAAAGTTGAAAGTGGCGTGACATACAATGCTAACGGTAGCAGTTGGGCAACGCTGGGCAAGCTGGTAACGGCAACTACCGTGACCCCAGAGAAGAAGAACATTCTGGGCGCCGAGGTCAAGACAAGCAGTAATTTCGTGAAGCACGACAGTAATAAGGACTTTAACCTCGATTGGATCAGCGAATGGGTGGACCTGAAACGAGATAACGGCGCGGCCGGTTACGAGAGCGAAGCACCCTTTGGCACACACGTCTGGCACCTGGACGGTCAGGTCAATGTCTATAAGCTGTCCTATGACGCCAATCGGCCCGCCGGTGTAACGGCAGATGTTACGGTCCCCGATTCTGCGTATTACCTGCCGGGCTGGAACGCCCCGGTGAGCACAGATGATCCCACGCTGCAGGGCTATAACTTCGGAGGCTGGTATAAGGAGCCGGAGTGCGTGAACGAGGCTAAGGAAAAGGTTGCTGTAGCTGAAGATACGGTCCTCTATGCTAAGTGGACGCCTCTGGCACAGCCCACCGCGGATCTGATCGACAATGCCATTACCATTAAGCACGGCGTCAATGGCGATCCTGAGCACGGTAACGATTCCGATTCCACCGTACACATTGTCAAAAAGGGCGCCAAGATCTCCTATCAGGCCACGCTGGATATGAAGAACCTGGATTTTGGTGCTAATCCCGAGCATGCAGACGCCGTTCGTATCATCAGGGCGGCTATGACATCTGTCGGGGTAACTTCTCTCTGGGATTTCATAAAGAACAATTCCATCGACTTCTTCGCCGGCAGCAAGGTGAACCTGTATGTCAAGTTCAGTGACAAGCTGGAAAACCCGGCTACGCTGGACGGCATCACCCTTAAAAGCGGCTGGTTTAAGCTTGATCCGAATAACAAGCCGACCTATAACAATACCACCGGTTATTGGACGATCCCCTGCGTGATCAAGGATAAGGGCGATGAGGGCGTCGATACCAAAAACCCCATGATCACGCTCTCCGGCGTCTCGCTGTCCCTGACCGCTAAAGCGCAGGGCGAACTGAGCAGTGACACGGAACTGAACGTCATTTCCGAGGGCTATATCGACGGTACGATCAAGATTTCTACGCATGAGCTTTCGCTGATCGGCAAGAGCAAGGATGACCCCGTCAAAAATACCGCCAAGCTGAAGCTTGCTGTGCCCACCTACACCGTGACCTACGATGGAAACGGCGCTGACTCCGGCAAGACCACCGACCCCACCGCCTACGCTACCGGCGCAAAGGCCACAGTAAAGGAAAACAACTATACACGCGGCGGCTACACCTTCACCGGCTGGAACACGAAGGCGGACGGAAGCGGTACTCCCTACAAGACCGGCGACTGGATCACAATGACCGGCAGCGTGATCCTCTATGCGCAGTGGACGCGCAACAGCAGTCACGGCGGCGACGATGACGACAAGTATTACTTCGCCATTCAGAAGGTGGACGCGCAGGACGGCCACGCCCTGAACGGCGCGACCTTCGAGCTGTATCAGCTGGACAAGAACGACCGGATCGTCAACCGCAGAGTGGTCGAGACCACACGGCAGAGCAGCAAAAACGGCATCGCCCTGTTCGGCGTGGACAACAAGAACTCCTATGACGGCATCTGGTACTACGCGGAGGTCTCCGCCCCCGAGGGCTACGTTCTGGACCGGACGGAGTATGAGATCACAGCCAAGGACTTCTCCGACAGCCTCAGCACCGCCGTCAAATACGCGGACACCGTGCGGAACTATCGCGGCACCACGCCTGATCTGCTGAATGACAGCGACCACTTTGCTTACGTCATCGGCTACATGGACGGCAACGTCCGGCCCTACGGTCTGATCTCCCGTGCGGAAACCACCACCATCTTCTTCCGTCTGCTGAAGGATTCCGTCCGTGACGGCAATCTGCTCACCAGCAACACCTACACCGATGTGGCGGACGATTACTGGGCCAACACCGCCATCTCCACCATGACCGGTCTGGGCATCGTGCAGGGCCGCAGCACCACGACCTTCGACCCCAAGGCGCCCATCACCCGCGCTCAGTTCGCCGCCATCTGCGCCCGGTTCGACACCGGCAAGAGCAGCGGCACGCAGAGCTTCACGGATATCAAGGGCCACTGGGCTGAGAAGTATATTGAGCGGGCCGCGGAGCTGGGCTGGATCAAGGGCTTCGAGGACGGCACCTTCCGTCCTGATACCTACATCACCCGCGCGCAGGCCATGACCATGATCAACCGGGTGCTGAACCGCATCCCGGAGGACGAAAGCGACCTGCTGCCCGGCATGAACGTCTGGCCGGACTGCAACCCCGGCGACTGGTTCTATCTGGCGGTTCAGGAGGCCACCAATTCTCACGACTTTGAGCACAAGGCCGGCAACTACGAGACTTGGACGAAGCTGATGAAGAACCCCGACTGGACCCGGTACGAAAATTGACATTTCGTGAAACTTTTTTGAAAAACGACCGTCTATATCAATATAGACGGTCGTTTTCATTTTTTCAGATGGAGGTGCTTCTCATGAAACGGATCTTCGCGCTTCTCCTTGCCGCGGTCAGTCTGATTTCCCTGACCGCCTGCGCGCAGCCCGAGGCCAAAACCGTCAGCAAATACCAGCTGGCTGCCCCGCAGTATCCCCAGATGGCGCCGTACCCGGACGAGACCAAGTTCAGCAGACCCAACGGAAACTTTGACAGTGACGGTTTCAATCAGGTTTATAACGCATGGCAGGCAGACCGCAGAAAGCAGACGGATCAGCCGGAGGGCTATACGGACGCGCTGGACAGCTACCTCCGCGCCGTCATCCCCCAGCTGCTCACCGGCGGCAGCGGAGAGAACAAGGTCTGCTCCCCCATCAACATCTACATGGCCCTCGCTATGCTGGCAGAGGTGACAGACAGCGAGAGCCGGGAGCAGATCCTCGCCCTGCTGGGCAGCGGCGATGTGAACGCTCTCCGGGCCGAGGCCGCCGCTGTCTGGAACGCCAACTACTGCGATGACGGCGCAGTGACCAGTATTCTGGCCAACTCCCTGTGGCTCAGCGACAAAATCAGCTTCAAGCAGGAAGCCATGGACGCGCTGGCAAGATATTATTACGCCTCGTCCTTCCGTGGTGAAATGGGCTCCGCCGCCTTTGACAAGACCCTTCAAGACTGGATCGGCCAGCAGACCGGCGGGCTTTTGAAGGAGCAAGCCTCCGGCCTGACAATGGACAAGGAAACGATCCTCGCCCTTGCGTCCACCATCTATTTCCGGGCCAAGTGGAATGGCGAGTTCTCCGAAGCCAACACCGTGCCGGATACCTTCCACGCCGACAGCGGCGATACAACCTGTGACTTCATGCGTCAGCGCGGGACGAACACCTATTACTGGAGCGACCGCTTCTCCGCGGTTTCCAAGCCGCTGGAGGGCAGCGGTGCCATGTGGTTCCTGCTGCCGGACGAGGGCGTTACGCCGGAGGAGCTGCTGGCTGACGAGCCGACGATGGACTTCCTACTCAGCGGCGGCGAGAGCGCGGAGAGCAAATACCTTATCGTCAACCTCGCTCTGCCGAAGTTCGACACGGCATCGGACCTGGATCTGGCCGACAGCCTGAAGGCTCTGGGCATCACGGACGTCTTTGATCCGGCGGTCTCGGACTTTTCCCCCATGACCGACGATACGGCGGCCTATCTCTCCCAGGCCCAACACGCCGCCCGGGTGGCCGTTGACGAGGAAGGCGTCACCGCCGCGGCCTATACCGTCATGATGATGTGCGGTGCGGCCGCCCCGCCGGAGGAGGAAGTGGACTTTGTTTTGAACCGTCCCTTCGTGTTCGCCATCACCGGGACTGACGGCCTGCCGCTGTTTGTGGGCATCGTCCACCAGCCGCAGCCGTGATTAAGGGCTCTGCTTCGCAGGCGGCAGATGCAAGGGCACTTACCGTTTCCATATCGCGGGGTTTCAGACACGCAAAAGATCTCAAACGCAAGGGGCGGCATCTGCCGCCCCTTTTTCATGGTCAGAAACACTGTCCGCAAAGTGCTGGCCGCCCCTTGCTTTTACGTTTCGTCCAAGAAACTCAAAAATTTTTAGTCAAAATTACCAGAGGCACTGTCCGTTTCTGACGGACAGCGAAAAAAGCTGTATTTTCTGAAATCAGCCAATTTGTCCGTGTATCAAACACATTCGATTTCACTGTATGGTCATTCGGTGAAAAGCCTGCGAAAACCGCAGGAAAAATTTTGTGCGGATTTTCTCTTGCGGGCGGTATTGTATCTGTATAAAATACATTCATCTATAAGAGGCGGACGCTTTGAGCAGTCCGGATCTCGCAAGGAGGATGAATTGAATGAAGAAGTTTGTTTCCATCATGCTGGCGCTGGCTATGTCCATGAGTCTGGCGGCCTGCGGTGCTGACAGCTCCAGCGATGCCAGCAGCGACAGCCAGAGCAGTTCTGACGCCGCTTCCGGTGAAAAAGTTGTAAAGATTGGCGTATTTGAGCCTGCTACCGGTGACTCCGGCGCCGGCGGCAAGCAGGAGATGCTGGGTATGCAGTACGCCAACCACATGACCCCCACCGTGGACATCGGCGGCGAGACCTGCAAGGTGGAGCTGGTCTATGCCGATAACGGCTCCGATTCCGCCAAGCACCGCCTGAACCATTGCAAACTGTTTCTTCATGCTGTCGATATATTCGATATTCGACGACACATTATATCCCATCGCCCGAATCGCGTCTGAGACAGCCTCTACGTTTTCCATGTCGTCCGCCTGTACTTTTGCCGACGAATATACAAACTTATTATATGGTTTTCCGCTCTTTGTCGTCGGCTGCCCCGGAATCGCTCTTCCTCTGAATTCTTTTTCAAGATACGTCCTCAGCTTATTGATATCGCAAAACGTCATATAAGAATTCACCGTATAGGTATCCGGTCCGCCTTTTAAAACTCCGCTTGCAGATACGACATGTTTTTTCGGCGGCGTTTTTGCCGACGCTGTTCCGCCTTCTCCGCTTTCTCCGGCAGAGCCGCCGATATCCGAAGCCGCGCTCTGCGACTGATAATAGCCGTCCTGATCGAGTATAAGAAAAACGGAATCCGTCTGCAGATCTATATCAGGAAGTTCTCCCGAATCCCAATATCCTCTTCCTGATGTTTTTTCATAAAAATTCGTTATTACTGTATTTCCATATACAAGTTCCAGCTGGGCGCTGTTCGGATCAGGAAGCCGCCCGCCATCCTCCAGCTCCAGATTCAATGTCTTCAAAC
>OLRS01001945.1_pt1 | contig 17910 bp, 16 predicted proteins | sample 1673171 | NCBI WGS metagenome assembly OLRS01 (sample SAMEA3136762, study PRJEB25190) | human gut metagenome | biome: human gut; feature: human-associated habitat; material: faeces | place: Austria | collected 2013
GGCAGCCGTGTTGCGCCATCGCCGCCCAGCACGACGTCAATATCCTCAAGAGCGCGAATCAGATCGATCACTTCCCGCCGGGGCAAGGCCCCACCCGCAGACATGCAGAAATGGGTGCGGCACGCCAGCGGCCTTCCCTGGTAAATCATGCACTTCCCCTGCCCGTTCAGAAATGGGCAGCTTCCGTCCGGCGGCAGCTCCACGCGCGTGCGTCCGGCGGCGCGCCACGCCTTCCAGGCCATCCACGCCTCCCCCAGCGTCACATGCGGCGTCTCTCCTGTCAGCCGGAACCGGCAGCAATCCGCCACGCCCGTGCAGGAACGCTGCGCCCGGGAAGCGCGGAGAGCGCCTTCATCCAGAAGGCGCCGCACTTCCATCAGCATTTCAGCGGAGGGAACAGCTCCCCCCGCTCTTCCATGACGGCACTTTCCCGGCGCCATGACTGCGGCGGTTAATGCGTCAGGCCATCGGCCTTCGCCTGGTTCCAATACGCGTACTCGGAACGGTTGAAGTCCACATATTCCGGAGACAAATCCGTGGTGTACACCGTATGGGAAAACTCGCCCCGGTTCAAATTGATATCCACCTGGAATGCGGGAACCTGCACGGCCTGCCGCAAATCGTCCGACGGAGTATCCGCCTGCATGCCGCCGCGGCAGGCGGCCAATCCGGCGATGTCGATGTCGATCTTCTCTTCATCCACCTTCGCGCCGCAATAGCCCATACCGGCCCGCAGGCCGCCCATGAGCTGGTAGATGGTGTCGCCGGTGGGGCCCTTGTAGGGCACGCGGCCCTCCACGCCCTCGGGCACCAGCTTCTTGTTGTTCTGCTGGAAGTAGCGGTCCTTGCTGCCGTTCTCCATGGCTGCGATAGATCCCATACCACGGTATACTTTGTATTTACGTCCCTGGTACAGTTCGAAAGTTCCCGGGCTCTCGTCGCATCCTGCAAAGATGCTTCCCATCATGCAGACATTGGCTCCTGCTGCGATCGCCTTGGTGATATCTCCGGAGTATTTGATTCCGCCATCTGCGATGATCGGGATACCATAGCGGTTAGCTACTTCATAGCAGTCCATAACAGCTGTGATCTGTGGAACACCGATACCTGCAACGACACGTGTCGTACAGATGGAACCAGGTCCGATACCAACTTTGACAGCATCTACACCGGCATCGATCAGAGCCTTGGTAGCTGCTCCTGTGGCAACGTTTCCTGCGATCACCTGAAGATCCGGATATGCATCCTTGATCTGGCGTACTGCACGGAGGATATTCTCGGAATGTCCATGTGCGGAGTCTACAACGATAACGTCTACATTTGCCTTAACAAGTGCATCTACACGTGCAAGAACGTTAGCTGTGATACCAACGGCTGCACCGCAGAGCAGACGTCCCTGTGCGTCCTTGGCTGCAAGTGGATATTTGATCTGTTTCTCGATATCCTTGATCGTGATCAGACCTTTTAAGTTAAAGTCGTCATCTACAATGGGTAATTTTTCTTTGCGGGATTTGGCAAGGATCTTCTTTGCCTCTTCAAGAGTGATTCCTTCCTTGGCTGTGATCAGTCCCTCGGATGTCATGCACTCTCCGATCTTCTTGGAAAAGTCTGTTTCGAATTTGAGGTCACGGTTGGTAATGATACCGACCAGTTTTCTTCCCTCTGTGATCGGAACACCGGAGATACGGAATTTCGCCATCAGGTTGTTCGCATCTTCAAGGGTATTGTCAGCGGATAAAAAGAATGGATCTGTGATAACACCGTTCTCAGAACGTTTTACCTTGTCTACTTCGTCTGCCTGTGCTTCGATAGTCATATTCTTGTGAATAATACCGATACCGCCCTGTCTCGCCATGGCGATCGCCATCCTGTGCTCAGTAACTGTGTCCATTCCTGCGCTCATCATAGGAATGTTCAGTTTAATCTTCTTTGTTAAATACGTTGCGACATCTACCTGATTCGGAATTACTTTTGAATAAGCCGGAACTAAAAGAACGTCGTCAAATGTAATTCCTTCACCAATGATAGTACCCATTGCATTTCCTCCCTTGTATATTATGTTATTTTGAATTTGTTCCATAGTTTAACAAAAATAATTTACAGTGTCAATCCAAAAAAACTTTGCTCGGGGCTGAATTTTTGATAGCCTGCTGCATCGTTTCATCCGGTTCGATAATGATCTTGCAGTTCTCGCCCTTGTCCCTGGTGATGATCGCAAAACGCTTATGGGATGGATTTCCGGAAGAATAGTCCAGTGTCTTCATCTTACTGTTGCTGTTGTAATAATCCAGGCGGTGTGAATCCAGAGGGGCTACAAGGTCAGCCTCCTTGATGTTCACTGTCTTGGCCTTCTTACGTTTGGATTTCGCCATGACCATGTCAATGTCCATCTCTCCGTTTACAAAAAGATACTCGTATTCGAGGTCTGTCTTCGGCACGATAAAGTAGCATGCGATTCCAAGCACAACTGCTGCCAGAAGGAACAGGAAATTGAATAAAAGTCCTGCTACAGCGGCAAGCACGGTCAGACCGATCAGGCCATATTTTGTTATGGCGTCTTTGGATGTCGGCTCTTTCTTTACCAGAAATTCAGAATATAAATCACTCATCTCTGTTTTCCTTTCTTTTGTTTTTCATTATTCTATCATAAAAGAAGACCAGCGTCTATGACGCTGGTCTGATATTTAGAAAACTTTAATTACATCATTCCGCCCATTCCGCCGCCTGCGGGCATTGCGGGTGTCTCTTCTTTGATATTTGCTACACAGCTCTCGGTTGTCAGGAAGGTAGCTGCTACGCTGGTTGCGTTCTGCAGTGCGCTTCTTGTTACCTTTGCAGGGTCAAGAATTCCTGCTTCTACCATGTTCACATACTCTTCATGCAGTGCGTCGAAGCCGATTCCCGGCTCGCTCTCTCTTACCTTGTTGATGATAACTGCGCCTTCCAGTCCTGCGTTTGCGGAAATATGGAACAGCGGCGCTTCCAGTGCTTTCAGGATAACCTTTACACCGGTCTTCTCATCGCCCTCTACTGTATCAAGCAGCTTTGCTACCTTCTTGGTTGCATGGATATATGCGGATCCGCCGCCGCCGATGATACCTTCCTCTACAGCTGCCTTGGTTGCTGCCAGAGCATCCTCCATACGAAGCTTTGCTTCCTTCATCTCAGTCTCGGTTGCAGCGCCGACACGGATAACTGCTACGCCGCCAGCCAGCTTTGCAAGTCTCTCCTGCAGCTTCTCACGGTCGAAGTCGGACTTGGTCTCCTCGATCTGCGCACGAATCTGTGCGATTCTCTGCTGGATATCTTCCTTGGAGCCTGCGCCCTCAGCGATGATAGTATTCTCTTTCTGAATCTTAACAGACTTGGCTGTACCAAGATCCTCGAGTTTTGCATCCTTAAGTTCACGGCCAAGCTCCTCGGAGATTACATTTGCGCCTGTCAGAATAGCGATATCACGCAGCATCTCTTTTCTTCTGTCGCCGTAACCCGGTGCTTTTACACCTACAACGGTGAAGGTTCCACGCAGCTTGTTCATAACCAAAGTGGTCAGCGCTTCGCCCTCGATGTCCTCTGCAATAATCAGGAGCTTTCTGCCGCACTGTACGATCTGCTCCAGCAGCGGAAGGATTTCCTGCGTGGTGGAGATCTTCTTATCGGTAATCAGGATATACGGATTATCCAGAACTGCTTCCATTTTCTCCATATCCGTTGCCATGTATGCGGAAATATATCCTCTGTCGAACTGCATACCTTCTACCAGGTCCAGCTCAGTCTTCATGGTCTTGGACTCCTCGATAGTGATAACACCGTCGTTGGTCACCTTTTCCATAGCGTCAGCAACCATGTTGCCAACCTCTTCGTCTCCAGAGGAAACTGCTGCAACTCTCGCGATCTGATGCTTTCCGGTAACCGGGCTGCTCATCTCTTTGATCGCCTCTACTGCCGCGTCTGTTGCTTTCTTCATACCCTTTCTCAGGACAATCGGGTTTGCGCCTGCCGCCAGGTTCTTCATGCCTTCATGAATCATAGCCTGTGCCAGAACCGTTGCGGTGGTTGTACCATCACCTGCTACATCATTGGTCTTGGTCGCTACCTCTCTTACCAGCTGAGCGCCCATGTTCTCAAACGGATCCTCAAGCTCGATCTCTTTTGCGATGGTCACACCATCATTTGTGATAAGGGGTGCGCCGTACTGCTTATCCAGTACTACGTTTCTTCCCTTTGGTCCGATTGTTACTCTTACGGTATCCGCAAGCTTATTAACTCCAGCTTCCAGTGCTTTTCTGGCCTCTACGCCGTATTTGATTTCCTTAGCCATTTCTGATTCCTCCAGTTTCTTTTTCAGATTTTTATATCATTATTCGGTCATATCCTGACGGATATGCACGCTCCGCTCAGGATGCCATTCGGCAAAGAATAATATCTTTCGATATTACTCTACAATTGCAAGGATGTCATTCTGCTTTACAATCATGTACTCTTCGTCGCCAAGCTTTACTTCATTTCCGGCATACTTGGAATAGATAACCTTATCGCCAACCTTTACGTGCATGGTAACTTCTTTTCCATCTACCATTCCACCAGGTCCTACTGCTACGACCTCAGCCTGCTGCGGCTTCTCCTGAGACTTGCTTGCCAGAATGATTCCGGATGCGGTAGTCTCCTCTGCTTCAAACTGCTTCAGTACAACTCTGTCTCCCAACGGTACTAACTTCATTTCTATTCCTCCTTGGATTTTCATCTTATCCTCATTTTATTATTAGCACTCGTTCAATATGAGTGCTAACTTACGGTTATTATATTAAATCTTTCCAGAAAATTTGTCAACCGCTTTTTTGGATTTTATGCTTTTTTTAGAAACTACGATGGAATTTTCTATTACATAAAAACAGTGCAGAAATCGTTCTTTTTGAATCTTTTTCTGCACTGTAATCGTATTCTCATTTTGGAAGCCTTATGATTCTTTCTTTAATTTCGCCAGCTCATCGAATACCACATCGTTCACTACTTTAATGTAGGTTCCCTTCATTCCGGAGGAACGGGACTCAATGACGCCTGCACTCTCGAATTTCCGAAGGGCGTTGACGATGACGGAACGGGTGATGCCCACGCTGTCAGCGATACGGCTGGCTACCAGGATACCTTCGTTTCCCTTCAGCTCCTCGAAGATATGGGTAATAGCCTCCAGCTCCGAGAATGACAGGGTGCTGATGGCGGATTTTACAATCTGGACCTTTCTCTTCTCTTCCTCGTTCTCCTCATTGACAGAACGCATCATTTCCAGACCTACAACGGTGGTGCCGTACTCGCTTAAGATAATGTCGTCGATATCGTACTGCTCTTTGTATTTATACAGGAACAGGGTTCCCAGACGCTCGCCTGCGATATCAATCGGAGTAATGATAGCCTGATAATCGCGAACATTCTCGGATTCAAAGCCCAGGGTCTGCAGATTCACGTTCTCCTTGGTGGACAGGATACTTAAGAGACGCTCGTTCAGCGCTTCGTCAATATGCGCGCCAACTTCATCTACGATCAGCTCCTGAATCTCCTCCACACCTTCACAATGGCTGATACCCAGCACTTTACCTTTCTTACTGATAACCAGAATATTAGAATTCAGAATTTCTGTCAGCACCTCACAGATATCGTTGAATACCACTTTACTGGAATTGTTATTGTGCAGCAGCTTATTGATCTTTCTTGTTTTATCCAATAATTGTACGCTCACTCTGTTCCCTCCATCGTATTTTAGTTCCCGAAAGCGTTCTTTTTCTACCTTTTCGCTTTATTTTTTCAATAACTCGGAATTTATATGAATTTTATCACAATTCTATCCATTTTTCAATCTATATTTTCAAAGTTTTCTGACTACTCACTTCTCATCCTGTTTCTTCAGCATTACATGGCCGCAGGTTTCATTGGCGCAGACCAGCTTGCTGCCCTTTTCTACCATATAACTGCCGCAGACCGGGCATTTTTCCTTCGAAGGCTTTTGCCAGGACATGAAATCACATTCCGGATTATTCTCACAGCCGTAATATTTTCTTCCCTTCTTGGTTCTGCGAAGTACCACGTCCTTGCCGCATTTCGGGCACGGTACGCCAATTTTTTCCAGATATGGCTTGGTATTGCGGCACTCCGGGAAGCCCGGGCAAGCAAGGAAACGGCCATGGGGACCGTATTTGATAACCATATGACGGCCGCACTCCTCGCAGACCACGTCAGTTACCTCATCCTCAATCTTTACCTCTTTCAGTTCTTTTTCCGCTGCCTCAACCGCTTTTTCCAAATCCGGGTAGAAATTCTCTACAACCGTCTTCCAGTTGACGGTTCCCTCTTCAACGCAGTCCAGAAGTCCTTCCATATTAGCCGTAAAATCAGTCTCCACGATGGTGGGGAAGGCCTGCTTCATCATATTGTTAACGACCTCACCCAGTTCGGTCAGATACAGGTTCTTATTTTCCTTTGACACATAACGGCGGGCGATAATCGTCGTAATCGTCGGCGCATAGGTGCTGGGACGTCCGATGCCCAGCTCCTCCAAGGTCTTTACCAGCGCTGCCTCTGTATAGTGAGCCGGCGGCTGTGTGAAATGCTGTTTGCTCTCAAATTCCTTCAGCGAAAGTTTCGTATCCTTACTGAATCCTTTCAGGAGACGGCTGTCTCCCTCTTTTTCCTCATCCTGCACATAAACCGCCATGAAACCGTCGAAGGTCACCCGGGACGCAGACATGGTGAAACGGTATTTGCCTCCGTCTATCTTCACGGAAGAGGTCTCATAGACTGCGTCCGCCATCTGGCTGGCTGCAAACCGTTTCCAGATCAGCTGATACAGGCGGAACTGCTCTCTGGTCAGGGAATCCTTCACAGCAGCCGGTGTCCGGGACAGATCCGTGGGGCGAATTGCCTCATGGGCGTCCTGAATCTTCTTGCCGCTGGTCTTGGCGCTCTGACCTTTGGATGTATAATTTTCTCCGTAATTGGAAGCAATGTATTCATGCGCCGCCTTCGCTGCTTCCTCCGATACACGGGTAGAATCGGTACGCAGGTAAGAAATCAGCGCCACCGTGCCACTGCCCTTAATATCCACACCCTCGTAAAGCTGCTGTGCCACGCTCATGGTCTTCTGGGTGGAAAAATTCAGGGTTTTGGAAGCCTCCTGCTGCAGGGTACTGGTTGTAAAAGGAAGGGGCGCTTTTTTCACTCGCTCGCCGTTCTTCACCTCACTGACCTCATAGGAGACGCCATCCAGCTCCTTCAGGATCTGCTCCATCTCTTCTTTGGACTTCACAGTCATTTTACCGTCCTTCGTGCCGTAGAAATGGGCCTGCAGCGGCTTTTTACCGCCGTCCGCCAGAAAATCCGCGTCCAATGTCCAGTACTCTTCCGGTACAAACGCATTGATCTCTTCCTCCCGATCCGCAATCAGACGGAGTGCCACAGACTGTACGCGGCCTGCGCTTAAACCTCTTTTTACCTTCGCCCAGAGAATCGGGCTGATACGGTAACCTACCATACGGTCCAGCATCCGACGGGCCTGCTGGGCATTGACCAGATCCATGTCGATCTCACGGGCATTTTTTAAGGATTCCTTTACCGCACTCTTGGTAATCTCGTTAAAGGTAATCCGGTACATTTTCTTCGGGTCCAGCTTCAGCGCCTGGGACAGATGCCAGGAAATCGCCTCGCCTTCCCGGTCAGGGTCGGTTGCAAGATATACTTTATCTGCTTTCTTCGCTTCTTTGCGCAGCTTAGCAAGAATATCACCCTTGCCGCGAATGGTAATGTATTTTGGTTCGTAGTCGTGCTCCGCATCGAAACCCAGCTGGCTCTTGGGCAAATCTCTTACATGTCCCTGGGACGCCAGCACCTCATAGTTGGATCCCAGAAATTTCTTGATGGTTTTTACCTTTGCGGGAGACTCCACGATAACCAGATTCTTTGCCATAATACTTACTCTCTTTCTTTGATATCCGCTGTCTGCTGCAAATGCTCTTAAGAAAGCGTATAATAATTTTTATATACTTCTTTGGCATAGCCTTTCATTTGCAGTTTTGTCATAACGCTCAAGGTCTCTCCTGGCGTAAGTCCTGTTTTCGCGCAGATCTCCGCCAGGCTCTGAGCCTGCAAGCGTAAACAACTATACACCAAATTTTCAGACCTTTCAAGCACAATTTTATTTTCTTGCATTTTTTTCCTGTTAAATCCCGGTAAAATATGGAGAACTTCTAACAGCTGTTCCGGTGAAATGGCGATCCCGGCTCCCTGTCTTATCAGGTTATTACAGCCGGCGCTTAAGGCCTCTCCCAGGGGTCCCGGGGCCGCATAGACTTCCTTTCCCTGCTCCAGCCCATAATCGGCGGTGATAAGAGAGCCGCTTTTCTCCCTTGCTTCTATTATAAGTACCAGATCCGACATGCCGCTTAAGATCCGGTTTCTTAATGGGAAATAATATTTCAGAGGCCGGACGCCCGGTGGACACTCGGAAATGATTCCGCCCCGCCGTTCCGGTTCCATATAAATATCCCGGTTGGATTCCGGATAGCACATGTCCGCTCCGCCTGCCAGCACCGCAAAGGTCGCGCCATCCTTTTTCAATGCCCCGTAATGGCTGTAAGCGTCGATACCCCGGGCCATGCCGCTTAAAATCTGTACCCCAGCTGCCGCCAGCTCCCCACCGAACCACTGGGACAGATTGCGGCCATACGTGGTACAGTCCCGGGCTCCCACAATGGCGACTGCAGGTTTTTCTTCCTCAGGAAGCTTTCCCCGGACAAAGAGACCGCAGGGCGCGTCCGGAATTGTGCCGAGCCGCTTGGGATAGCGGGGATCTTCGATACTTAAAAAGGTAAGATTAAGCCGCTGCAGGCGCTCCGCTTCCCGGTTAAAGTCCCATTTTTTCCGGTTTACGGCCAGTATCGTCAGTTTCTCCTGATTCAAGGGAAAACTTTCCGTCAGCTCCTGCTCTTTGCTGTGAAAAACCCGCTCGGGCGTTCCATATTTTTCCAGTAATTTATGTTCCAGGCCGGGAGCGTAAAAGAGGCTGCTGCAAAACCACTGCCAGTAATTTTTCTCTGCCATCCTTCTATATCCCCTTCATCCATAAATTCCGATCGGGCGGCCTGTATCCCAACGCCTCCAATATATGCCTTTCTTCTATCTGTTCTTTTCCTTCCAAATCCGCAATGGTTCTGGCCACCCGGACAATCCTATGATATGCCCGGGCGCTTAAATTTAATGCATCAAAGGCGTCCCCCAACAGCTTTTTTTCATTTTTCCCAAGCCCACAGTATTTTTCTGTATCGCCTGCGCCAAGCTGGGCGTTGAATCGTGCCTTCAATCCCAGGTAACGCTCTTTTTGTATCTCATGGGCCTGCTCCACCCGAGTGCGAATCTCCGCCGTGGATTCCTCCTTTCCGGTCTGCTGCAGGGCGTCGAACCCCACCGGAGAAACATTGGCGCAGATGTCGATCCGATCTAACAAAGGCTGAGACAGCTTTCCCAGATATCGAATCACATCCCGCTGGGCGCAGCAGCAGCGGTTCCGGTCCGGATAATAGCCGCAGGCGCAGGGATTCATGGCCGCCACCAGCATGAAATCCGCCGGAAATGTATAGGTTCCCGCCGTTCGGCTGATACAGATCCGCTTCTCCTCCAGAGGCTGGCGCAAAATCTCCAGGGCAGCCCGGCGAAATTCCGGCAGCTCATCTAAAAAAAGGATTCCCTTGGAGCTCAGGGATACTTCCCCCGGTCCGGGGATCCGACCGCCGCCAGCCAGGGCCTCCGCCGTGGTGGTGTGATGGGGTGAACGGAAGGGACGCTTTAAAAGCAGAGACCCCCGCTCCGGCAGCAATCCCGCGATACTGTAAATTTTTGTAATCTCCAGGCTTTCTTCCAGGGACAGTCTTGGCAGAATTCCCGGAATCCGCCGGGCAATCATGGTTTTACCAGAGCCTGGCGGACCAATCATCAGAAAATTGTGCATGCCCGCGGCTGCGATTTCTGCCGCCCGCTTCACTTCTGTCTGTCCATATATCTGGGCAAAATCCTCCTGTCCTTCACTTTCCGCCGCCTGTTCAGAGAACAGTGCGTCCACATCTACAACCGTCTTTCCGGCCTGTTCCGGATGTTGTAAGATTTCTATTAATTCCTTAAGCTTTGACACACCCACAACTTCCATATCCCGAAATACCGCTCCCTCACGGGCATTCACAGCAGGAACGATACAGCGACGAAGCCCCAGTTTTTTGGCCTTTTCCACCAGTGCCAGCACGCCGGAGACACCCAGTACCTGACCGCTCAGGCTTAACTCGCCCACAATCATCAAGCCATCCAGATTTCCGGCAGGAATCTTCTCCATTGCTCCCAAAACTGCGGCAGCCACTGCCAAGTCAAACCTGGAACCTTCCTTTCGGATGCTGGCCGGGGCCAGATTCACAGTAATACGCTTCGTCGGAAGCGGATAACCGGTATTGCGCAGGGCCGTCCGCACCCGATCTGCCGCTTCCCGCACCTCCGACGCCAGATAGCCCACCATCAGAAAGCCCGGCATACCTTCGCTTACATCTGCCTCCACACGAACCGGATAGCCCTCCACGCCGCCGATGGCCGCCGATAAAACCTTACAAAACAAAAGATTTCCTCCACTTCTTCCCCTTTATTCTCTTTTTCTTCTGTAATATATGGAAACCCCCGGAGACTTCCGGAACAATCTGAGAAAAGCATATCGCATTTTCGAAAAAAAATCTGCTGTTTTATTCTTTTTTTATTTTTTTCGGCAATGTTCACAACCTGTTTCACACAAAAGGAACGGCTGCGCTGCCGCGCCGCCGCCCTTCTCTCTGCTTATTCGTATACGGTTGTCGTAATTTCGCCCCCTGCACAGTCAAAGAAAACCGCGTCAGAGTACGCGTAATTGTCCATGGCGTCACGCATCTCATAAACCATGGAATAAGAGCCGTCCGGCAGTTCCATTTCGCCAAAGGCTGTGTCCGCTGTCACCGTGAAGGTATCCGCTGTATAAGCCTCGAATTCGTCCTCGCCGCTGACGCTGGCCATATACCAGATGGTGGTCAGCTCATCACCCTCTTCCAGCAGACGCAGCTCCTTGTCTGCCATGCCGCTGTCGTCGATACCCTGGCGAGCGCCCAGGATACTCCACTCCTCGGTATTGAAATCGTATACTACCTGAAGGTTATAAGCCTCACCGTTCAGAAGAACCGGTACGGCATACAGATTGTAATCTTCACTCTCGTAGCTTAACTCCATATAAGCCAGATTGCCGTCGATGCTTCCCCAGACATTGCGGAAATTGTCGTAAAAGATACCGTTGTCCCAATCTGCTTCCATATCGTTATCCGTACCCAGAAGCAGCATCATGTCATTTTCCTCATCCACATAATAGAGAGAGAAGCCGATGCCCGCCAGGATATCATTGGCCTCCGGTCCCAAGGTCAGATAGGATACGCCGTCCCCGTTCACTTCCAGCGCTTTGCCGTCCCAGTCCACACTCAGCAGATTTTCCACGGTCGGAAGTTCCGTGAAATCCATATCGGCAATGTATTCCATACCCGAATCATCCAACTCGCCGGTCAGCTCATAAGCATAGAAATATTTGAAAGCAAGACCTGCTCCTACGCCTGCGTAACCGTTGAAATCATTGACATCACCATTGTAGGAATAGTAACAGGAAAGACCGGTCGCCTCACTGCGGTACTGGCCGCCCACCTGATAAAGCACACACGCATCCAGGGCGTCTAGCACACTCTGGGCGGATCCAAGCATGCCGGAGCTTTGGCGGGCCATATGGCCCAGATCCACCATATTCGTATAACCCTGCTCCTTGGTATTTCCACCATAATTCTCGCTCTGGGAAGCCGCACGGGCAAACTGGGAGAAAAAGGCCGGATCGGTGCAGGCCGCGGACAGCGCCTCAGCGCCAAAGGTCTCATAAGCCTTAAGAAGCGGGCCTACCTTGGATAAATCTGTCAGAGAAAGCGTCGTATTATCCTGGGTTCCTACTTCCTCGCAACCGGCATAATAGGCGTCGCAAATGATTTTTCCAAGCTCTTCTCCGTCCATATCCGGATTTTCCGCCAGGGCTCCTATCCACTGAGAATAATACCAGCCATTGGCTGGCTCTGTCTCTTCGGAAGCCACCAGGTAATGTGCCAGATCGGAAAACGTGTTGGCCACATCCACGGTCGCCATCAGGCAGGTATCAAATCCAACCAGCTCCAATGGCTGCTCTTCTTCCGAAGGCTCCCAGACGCTGGAAAATGCCGCGTACATCTCATCCAGAGTTAGTGAGTCATAACCATAAATTTCATCAAAAGAAGCGCCGGACACTGAGCCGCCGCCGTGATTCCAGAATACCACTGCCGTCTTTTCCGCCGGATAATTGGTCTTCGCAAAGCTTAAAAAATCCGCCAGAGTCTCTGCGTCTCCCATGCTGGCAGAGGGCTGCTCGTCCACCAGATTCAGGCCCTCGCTGTTATAGACCCATCGCTGCAGCTTGGACGCGTCCACCACATCGTTCTGCCACTCACTGGCACCGCCGGTTTCAATGACCACATTTACATTTTCCGGCAGCTCTACCTCCATCAGTTCTGCCAGATCACCGGTAGCAAAACCGCCGCCCGACTCCAGATCACTTCCGCACAGATACCAGTAGATGGACCAGGTTCCTTCTTCGCCGGAAGCTGCACTTACAGATGGAGAAGCCGCTTCCTCTTCGTCACCGCCACAGGCGCACAGGGACGCTGCCATGACGCAGGACAAAAACAGTGCTATCCATTTTTTCTTCATACCCAGTCCTCCTTTGCCGCCGGATTCATCATTTTCATCAGCTTCTTCGCCATCGTATGAAGCTTCTTTTCCTTCTTTTCGTATTTCTCGATATATTCCTCCACGCTGGGATCGTCCCGAGCGAAGGACGGGCCGTCCACCTTCCACTGCATCTTGCTCCAGTAGGGGTGCTGAAGATTCAGCGTTACCTTGAACTGGCGGACCGGCCCTTTGGTATCGAAGGTGGGACGATCGAGAGTTGTCAGCCGTTTCGGTTCATTGCCGATAACCGTGGGCATGGGACTGCCGCTGCGGGTATGCTGGCGTTCAGCGGCGTCCTGGCGCTGCAGCATCCATTCAAATTCCTGGCGTTGCAGCTGGAACTGCTCGATCAAATTCGACATGGCGCGTACTCTGTCCGGCGCGTCGCTTTCATGGCATTTCAGATTTTCCTTTCCACTGGCATAGATAGCGGTGCTGTCCTCCTTAATGGTAAAGGACTTGATTGCCGACGCTTCAAATACCAACGCCCGCTCGTCATCCCGCAGACGCAGCAGCCGGTGATCTGTATCCAGAAGCAGACTTCCGCCGCCGAAGCCGAAATCGTAACGCCAGGTCTCATTGAAGGTGTCCCGCAGCGTCTGATTCTGATCGTAGAACGTCAGATATTGCCGAAACCGCTCCAGATTCATTTCATTTACTGCGCCGTCCGGCAGATCAATTTTCTTATCACATTCCTTACAGATGGGCATATCCTCGATTTTCGTCGGAAGCAGACGTGGGGTCGGATTGCCGCAGATGGGGCACACTTTTTTGTGGTTGCTGAATAATCCCATAATATTCCTCCTGTTATCTCATTTCCAGATACGCTTTTTTCTGAAAATGCAACAATCTGGCCGCCACATTCATCGGAAACGGCCTTATACTCTGATTAAATTTCGATACCGTATCATTGTAAATCAATGTGCTGGTCTGAAGCATTTTTCCATAGCTATCCAATGCGTTCAGATAATTTCGACAGTTTTTATTTTCCTGCGCAGCCGGACAACGCTCCACTGCCTCCAGTAAAATCCGCTGTGCTTCCGAAAGCAAAGCGCCCTGTTCGGCTGCGTCAGCAGGCTCCGTCTCCGCCGTCACTGTGCGCCGTTTTTCCTGAAGCCATCTCGCCGTCTTCCACAGTTCTTCTCCATGCGGTTGCAACAGCTCCAGTAAGGCAATCGCTGCCTCATAACGGGAGAATAACTGCACTCCGATCTGGCCCATGGCATTTTTTATATTTTCATCCATTGGCGTCAGTCTGCGCTGTGCTGAGATTATCCAGCCCACCAGCAGTATCAGCAGCAAACCCACTATCATTCCTGTTTTCATAGTTCCCGTTACCTTGCTTTTCCAAGTGACCAGTCCATAAAAACGGCGGGTGCGGACCATGCCGCATCCGCCGTTCGGATTTCTGTTTTTACTGCATGAAATACAGTCCGTTGTAACCGGTTGTATCAGAAAGGGCAATCATGACAACGCTGCCGTCATCCTGCTGAGCAAATGCGCAATAATACTTCAGCTCACTGCCATTGTTATCAAAGTATACGCCGTATCCGGTGCTGTCTGCCTCATAGGTGCCGTCTATTTCTCCGCCACCCTGTACCATCTTTGCGGTACCATCCGCATTGAACACGAAATCAAGCTGTCCGCCGTACTGCTCCAGAGATGCTGCGATTTCTTCATCCGTCAGCTCCTCGCCGTCAATGCAGCCGCCTGTAAAGCTCCAGGTGGTATCTGCCACGTCTACCGGCTCAGTCATCATATCAATGCTCCACAGGGGGCCGTCATCGCCTTCTGCGAATTCCACATCCTCTGCTGCAGTCTCATCTGTAGCTTCCTCGGTATCCTCTGTCGCCTCTTCGGTATCTGCAGTCTCCTCAGTCGCTGTTGCATCAGCCTCTGTCGCATCGTCAGAACCTCCGCAAGCTGCCAGAGACAGAACCAACATGGTACCTAAAATCATTGCTAACACTTTCTTCTTCATAATAAATTCTCCTTTATCCTCTTTTTTACGGCCCCGCCGCTATCTGATTGTAGGATACCGGATTTTCCATAAAAAAGGAGCGATTCGACATGAATCGCCCCAAATCTGCATTCAATCTTCCTAAGGCTTTTATACCACAATTCCCTGCCGCTCAAAAGCATATTCCAGGTACCGGGTTTTGATATCGGAATATTTTCCATGGGGGATGGGAATTTCTTCCTGATTCTGCATAACAATACTTTTCGATGAAAGGGTCCGGATATAATCCATATTGATCAGATAGGAGCGGTGTGGCCGCAGAAAATTCTCATATATGGCCAGCTGTCCCGCCAAATCGTCCAACTTTCCCTGACTTTCCAGTGTCCGGCCATCCTCCATGCAGAACAACAGCGTCCGGCCCATAACCTCGCAGCAAATCAGTTTTTCCAGTTCTATCCATGTAATTCCGGTCTTGCAACGCATGATCAGGCTCCTCTGTTCCGCCTTTTTGCACTCGGCAATCACTGAATCCATCAACCGGCAAAAGCTCTCCGCCCATATGGGCTTCAACTGATAAAAGTACGCGCCTACGGTATAGGATTCCACTGCGAATTCCGCTGAGGAAGTCAGGAAAATAATCTTAACCGCCGTATCAAATTCCCGTATTTCCCTGGCCGCCTCTATTCCGGTCTGTCCCGGCATCAACACATCCAGAAACAGGATGTCAAAACGCAGCCCCTTTTCCATATCTGCCAGAAGCTCCAGCGGGCTTTGATAAGCCGTGTACGCAAGCTCTCTATTCTTTTCTACCCGATAATGATCCAGTAAGACCTGAAGCTCCTTCAATATCGATAAATCATCATCACAAAAACCTATCTTCAACATAACCGGCGCTGCTCTCCTCTTTTGTACTTTTCGTACTGTCGCTTCTATTATAAACTGGACATCTTTGACAAATCAAGTCATTCCTCAGGAAAATATTCCCGCAGCTTTAAGAGCGCGTTTTTTTCTATCCGGCTGATATAGGAGCGGGAGATTCCAAGCTTCGCCGCCACCTCTCGCTGGGTATATTCCCGCCCATTATAAAGGCCGTAGCGCATGACCAGCACCGTCCGTTCCCGTTCCGTCAAAATTTTCCTGAGCAATGCGTAAAGCTTCCGGCTGTCCTCTTTCAGACAGACCCTGGAAAACGCGTCCCGCTCGCTGCTCTCCATGATGTCCAGCAGATGAATTTCATTTCCCTCTTTGTCCGTGCCGATGGGATCATAATAGGAAGTTTCCCGGGCGGTTTTCTTTTTGGAGCGGAAGTACATCAGGAGCTCATTTTCTACACACCGGGCCGCATAGGTGACAAGTCTTGAGCCTTTATCGCTGTCGAAGGTGGTCACGGCCTTGATGAGGCCGATGGTCCCTATGGAAATCAGATCCTCGGTCTCTTCTCCACTGTTCTGGTATTTTTTTACAATATGTGCTACCAGCCGGAGATTGCGCTCCACCAGAACGTCCCGCGCCTGCGCATCGCCCTCTTTCAGCCTCTGCAAATAGTACTGCTCTTCTTCTGCTGCCAATGGTTGCGGAAACGTCTTCAAAAAAGGCACCTCGCGGGCGGATTTATCTTATCTTATGATAAATCCGGCTGTGAAGTGCCTTTCCCAGTTGTTTTGGGCAAGTACGATTTTCATTGCTTATTTTAGTGTCTTGCAACTGTAGGCTATGCAACCCTGCTTGTCAAAAATCTTTGCAATTACATAGTTTTTTTATCTTCCATTCTGTATCATCCGTAAAAGTTTTTCAAAAGACTGGGCAAAGCGTATATCATCATCTTCTGTACGCTTTCTCGGTCCTTTCAGATGATTCTTATGAGAACTTCGTCTTGCTTTCTTATTCAGGTGCCGCTCCATAAGCAACTGGTCGATATTTTCGTTCGTATACCACTTACCGGATTGGTGAATGGCATACGCACCTTTTCCAAGAGCCATAGCAGCTACCCCATAGTCCTGCGATACTACAACATCACCTTTATGGCAAATGCTAATCAGCTTATAATCTACGGCATCTGCTCCTGCTCCGACAACAATTACTTCGCTATAATCAGAAGTCAGCACATGGTTCGTATCACACAGCAATGTGGTTGATATGTTGTATTTCTCTGCTATTTTCTCTACAATACCTACTACCGGACACGCATCTGCATCCACAAATATCTGCATCCCTTGCCCTCAATTCTGTCATTCTTTGTAATTCACAGGTGTTCGAACCTCAATCAGATTTCCCGATGGATCATAAAATCTTACAAGCTTCTGTCCGCCCTCCAGCTCCATCAATTCTGTAACATAAGTTACAACCTCTCGGCCAGCCTCCAGTTTCTTTATGATACCCTCTATATCATGATCTACAAAATAAAGTTCCGTACTATTGTTATATGGTACGGTATGTAGTTTTGTACTGTCGTACCATACATCCGCGTCCTGCAATACCAGTCCTTCAGACATAATTACATTGCCTTCCAGCCTTGTAATCACACGCAGTCCAAACAGTTCCTCATAAAATTTTATGGACTCTTCGATATCGTCCACAATAATCAAAACATTTTTCAAACTCATGGATTATGCCCTTTCCACTTTTTGAAGCTGCTTCGTAATGACAGCTGTGAAGTACTCCTGCCATACCTATAAATTCATTTGCACCTTTTCAAGCAACAATACATCTGCCGGAAGCCTCTTTCTCCATTATTTTTTTCAATCCCCTGCTACTAGTATATTCTTTTCCCCACTCACTTTCAAATGTTTTTATCATAACAAACCTTTTTGATTCGGTATCTTCTCCGGAAAAAGTAAGAGGCTGCCGCTCAATCATCTGTTTTTGATGATTTTGCGACAGCCCCTTACTTTTTCTTATGCAACATTCAGCTTTGAAACCCGATCAATATATTCCTTCATATCCTCTATATATTCATATGGTGCATACTCTGGATAAATATCCGGTGAATCCAGTACTACTATCTGCACCCCTTCTGCCCGAATCGCTTCCAATGTTCCCGGCAGACATCTTGCCTCATTCGGTGTCTTGCAACTGTAGGCTATGCAACCCTGCTTGTCAAAAATCTTTGCAATTAC
>OLRS01001971.1_pt1 | contig 17686 bp, 14 predicted proteins | sample 1673171 | NCBI WGS metagenome assembly OLRS01 (sample SAMEA3136762, study PRJEB25190) | human gut metagenome | biome: human gut; feature: human-associated habitat; material: faeces | place: Austria | collected 2013
ACCCAAGCGCGGTCACCCCATCTGAAGCTGTGGGGCATCTGGAGTATCATTATGTCCTCTCCCCGCCGTGGGTTAGGGTCTGCCTTGACCTTGCTGTGCGCCCCACTGGGAAAGTAAAGTACCTGTTATGCCGTGTATTCAGTTGTAAAGGTGCTGGTACAGAATAAATCCGTAAGTTTAATATACGCCAACAATTAGCAGTCTGTCAATGACAAGTGCTAATTGTTTACACGGCATTCATAATTCAAGGCGATAACCCGCCAATGATGGATTTCATCAGCAAGGCTTGTTCATTATTCAAAGCACCGCACACATCTGGTGTATGAGGAGGCCGCCAAATTGTACGCCGGAAGCCAGAGCATGGAATTGACGATGAGCAATATTTTGCAGAGGACAGATCTCTATTTGCAGGGCGACGACATTATTTGGCATCCTGACAATGATGGACATCGACAAGCTGAAAGAGCTTTCCAAAATAGATGCAAAAACGCCGCTCGAAGCAATATCTTCGGGCGGCGCAGTATTGAAATTATTTCATGGTAATGCTATATTTCAGCGCAGCGATGGCATTTTCAGCTTTGCAAGGTCGCAGAGGACGGGGATGGGGGCCGAGGCCCATGCGTGGCAAAGGCTTGTATTCCACTTCTGGTCTTTGCCCCATGCTTCATAGGCCGTCGTTGCGCCTTCCTGCAGCATTTCGTACCATGAATGTTCGGAGTGATTGGTGATGAGGGCATACGCGTCTTGTGGGCGCCCCAAGCGGATCAGCGCATACAACACAAAGTAGGAAACAAACACCCCGCAGCACAAGCCCTTACGCATGATGAAGTCCGCAATCTGGTTTCCTTCCGGCGCAAGGCCATAAAATGCCGCAAACGCATTGGCGTGCAGGGAGCTGTGACTGCTGACAAGGGAGTCTGTGAACAGGCCGGTCGCTTCATTGTAGAAGCCTCGGATAAATGCCTGCCGCAGCGCCGCGGACTGCGGCGTGCAGGGCAAATCAAGAATCTTGCAGATTTCCTCAATGCACTGTTTCATGCCGATGTACAGTGCATTTATGACGTTGTGGCATCCGTCGCCTACAACAGGCTGCGGCAAATCGAAATCGTAGTTATCCCGCAGATTTTGGGGCCAATCCACAAGATTCCATTTGGTTTTAACATTTTCGATCAATCCGTCTTCCCTGCGGAAACGGTCAAAATACTCACTGATCCCCTGCGCATAGGGCAGCATATCGCGCAGGAATTCTTTATCCCCTGTAAAGCGGTAGTACAGCAGCAGCTGATAGGGGTAGAGCAATGAAAAATCGGCAATTTCCTGCATAAAGTTTCCGGGCGCGACAGCCATCATGCCCGGGCAGATCACCGTAGAATGAGAAAAATCCAGCAGTGCCTTTTTGAACAGCTTCGTATCCCCTGTCAGGCAATACAGCGCATGAGCCGTCACGGTGAGGTCGCCCAGATATTGGCCTTTCTCTCTGCTGGGACAATCCAGAAATGCTTCCTGTGAACAGTTGCGCACCGCATTTTTACAAATTGACCAGATCCCACGCACCAACGGATCATCTGTTTGGAAAGCACAGGGCACTTCCGCAAACGGGTAGTGTCGGAAATTGACCTTGAATTCGGACAGGCGCGGTGCGTCGGGGCTTTCCGGTGCCGTGGAGAAAAGGATTTGCACATAGCGGAAGCATTTATATTCAAACGGTTCCAGCTCATTTTCTCCATCCGCCAAAATCCAGCGGTCCTCATAGTTGCAGTTACAGCGCATTTCATAGCGAACGGCGGAGGAAGATTCCAGTTCCTCCCCAAAGTGCAGCGTGAGCACATTGCCGGCCTTGCCAACGGCTTTCATGGAAAAAGTACCCGTCAGTTCTTCCCCAAAATCCAGCAGCCAGCCGTTTTCCGTGCGGGACGTTTGTACGGGGAAACGCAGCTCGGTCACAACGTTCGGCGTCGGTTGCGGAATCAAAATGTGGTCGTCATTCTCCTTCACCGGGGCTTTGCGCCAATCGGAATCGTCGTAATCGAGCAGCTTCCAACCGTGCAGCTTGCGGCGTTCATCAATGATTTCGTCAAATTGTGTGTCGTAGGCAATGGTGCGGCTATAACTGTATTCTTCGGCGCGCGCGCAAAGCCAGTCCTCGTCCAGAAGCTGTACGCCGTCTGCAAAGAGCTCGGCGATCAGTCCCTGACGCTGGTCGCCGCTGTTGTAGGCACGGTTGACAAGTCCCTGATAGTAAACATGGATCGCCAGTTGGTTGTTCCCCTGTCGCAGCCAGGGAGTCAAATCCACGACATTATAGTAGTAGCAAAATGCATAGGAATTTGCCGGTCCCTGCGTCACGAATTGCCCGTTGACATAGAGCTTGTAATAATCATCCGCGGAAATCCGCAGCAAGGCGCGTTTTGGCGCATTGGCGAGAACGACTTTTTTGCGAAACAGCGCATGGTAGTTTTTTAATTCTTCCCGATGCGGCGGCATTTTAAAGTTCGGGTCCAACTGCCGATGCAGCAAAGCCAGCTGCGGAGCATCGTGAAATTCCGGACTGCAGAGCCAACGGTTTTGCCACTTTTGTGCGATTATGTTATTCATATTATAGTGGTCCCTCTTTCTCCATCATGGTTTTAAATTCCGTCGGTGTACAGTCGTAATATTTCTTAAAGCTGCTGGCAAAATAGCGCGGGTTGCTGTATCCGCAGGCCGCGGCGACATCTTGAATTTTCATGTCGGTCTTCAGCAGCAGGGAGCCCGCTTTTTCCATACGCCGATGGATCACATATTCCATCATTCGTTCGCCTGTTTTTTGCTTAAAGACCTGACGGATATAAGCGGCGCTGAAATGCAGTTTGTCCGCGATCCATTCCAGCGTTAAAGTTTCATTGTCCAGATTGGCTTCAATCATCGCCTTGACATTTTCCACGATTTTTTCGGTCTGCTGGCGATTGTTATGCTCCAGAAACGGCTTGTGACACAGCGAAAAATATTCCCGCAGAAGTTCTCTGATCTCCAGCAAACTGGCGTATTGCAAACGCTCCTTCATCCGGCGCTGGATTTCTTCGTTGGTGCGTTCCGGATCCAGTCGTATTCCGTTCCGCTCTACTTCATTAAAAATCGCATAGACCAGTTCTTCCGCAGAAATCCAGATGAAATCCGTTTGTTTTGGGGAAACCGTCGCATACACCTGCATCAGTTCATCCAAACAGCGCATGGACTCCACATCGTGCCCCATGCGGACAGAGAGCAGGATCTGCTCTTTCAGCGCTCGGATTCGCTTTGCAGTATCAGGAGCTTCGTCGGCCGCATCGCTATGCGGTTCCTGCCCGCAGACGATCAGCGTCTGGTCGATGGACGTCAATCTGCGCCAGACTTCCAGCGCCTCCTGGTAGGAATCCTTCAACTGCTCCCAGGTGTCGTACACGCCGCCGATAATACAGACGACGCGGATTCCGTAATATCGGGCCATACTTTTTTGAAGGTGCTCCATGCCGCTTTTGACCGCAAGGAAAAATGTCCGCCGCTCTTCCGCACTGCCAAACAGCGCCAAAATAACCCCGTTGCCCGCCATATTCAAGCCCTGCGCCCGAATTTCCTTCGGAAGACAGCTTGCGCTGAGCAGTGTGACCAGTTCATCAACGTTTTCCTGCTTTTGCGTGTTCCATCGTTCGGACCCCATATAAAAGGGCAGCTTTAACAGGCAGATGCAGTAATAATCGGCGGAAGTATCCAATATCTCATTGGTCGGGCGCTTTTCTTCCCGCCCTTCCAGCACCGCCCGCAGCGTATGCGCCTTCAGCAGCGACGCTCCCTCTTCCACCTTTTCCTGCAGGAGCTCCATATTGTCAAGGAGAATTTGTTGTTTGTTCAAATCATCCTTGATTTTATTCAATACGGTTTCCAGTTCCATTGGGTCAAAGGGTTTGAGCAGATATTCCGATACGCCCAAAGCGACGGCTTTTTTGGCATAGGCAAATTCGTCGTACCCGCTGATGATGATGGTCTTGAAAGGCAGCCCTCTTTGGGCTGCTTCCTGCAGAAAAACCAGACCATCCATAATCGGCATGGCAATGTCCGTGATAACGATGTCTGGATGGCGTTCTTCCGCCAACTGAAGCGCCTCTTTTCCGTTGACGGCACTGCCCACCACTTCCAAATCGGGCTGAGAACGGCGGATATAGCCAACCAGAAGGCTGCGCATTTCCGATTCGTCCTCTACGATCAGTATTCTGTACATTTGTCTTTCTCCTGCATGCACTTGGGGATCGTCAGCGTTGCCCGTGTCCACTCGCCTTCACAGCTCTCATAGTGCAGCCCATAGCCTTCACCGTAATACAGCTTGATTCGCTCGTTCACGTTGAAAATTCCATATCCGTCGCTGTGCTCTGTCGTTCCAATCTCCAGCGCACGGTTGATACTCTCCACCTTGTCCCTGCTCATACCGACGCCGGTGTCCTCCACCGTAAAAAGGATTTGCGGAGAGCCGTCCGGGGATTGTTCCTCTCGCGCGCGGAGCACAATGCGGCCTTTTCCGTTTTTCTCTTTTATCCCGTGGTAGATGGAATTTTCTACCAGCGGCTGCAGCACCAGTTTTAGGATGGTGCAGGGCCAAAGTTCTTCCGGCACATCCAGCGTATATTCCATCACTTCGGCATAGCGAATTTCCTGAATCGTCAGGTAACTTTTCACATGCTCCAATTCATCCTTTACGGGGATAACTTCCGCACCGCGGCTCAGGCCGATGCGGAAGAATTTTCCCAGCGCGTTGGACAGGATGCGCACCTCATTCATCCCCTGCTCAGATGCCAGCCATGTGATCGTGTTCAGTGTGTTGTATAAGAAATGCGGGTTGATCTGCGCCTGCAGTGCCTGCAGTTCTGCTTTGCGCTTCTGCTTTTGTGCTTGCTCTACAAAGTCGCGTTCCTCTTTGAGCACTGCAATATACTCTTCCTGCTTTTTCATGGATTGCTCTACCTGATCCGCCATGTAGTTGAAGGACTTTGCCAGGCTGCCGATCTCGTCTTTGTAAGGGTAATAATAGCGTGCTTCCAGTTCTCCGTTGCGCATTCGGTTCATCTGCAGCGCAAGGCGCTGCAGAGAAGACGTCATCTGCCGCGACAGAAAGAGGACTATGAGCAGACAAATTGCGATCATGACGACAGACAGCCATATAATCAGCATTCTCAGGCGTCCCACACTGTCCAATAATTCCGCCTTGGATTTTAAAATATAGATCTGCCAATCGTTGATGCTCACAACGCCTTTGTACATGAGGTATTCTTCGCCATGGTAGATCAAATCCCCGCCGTAACCGCTTGCCTCCTGTCCTCGATTCATTTCTTCCAGTTTTTCCAAATCGGCAGCGTTCACGCCGGCGGTACTGACAATGTAGTTTCCTGAGCTGTCCGTGATGAGGAACTCCCCTACCATGTTGGAGTCGTCAGCCAGCTCGTCCAGCAGGGCTTGCTGGTCCAGCTGGATGATGAGATACGCATAATCCGATGTCCCCGAACCGACCGAAAAGCGCCGTACATAGGGGATCACCGCATCGCCGTCCTTGAATATCTCGTCCTGCATCGTCGGCAGCCACTGAATTGCAGGGGCGTCAGAATCTTGGTAAATCTCCCCGAACGCCGACTTTTCATAGTCAAAATCCCAGTTGCGATAACGGGTAAAGTCGCTCCAGATCCCTTTGTCGGTATATACCAGCGTAGAATATACCAACGGCTCTGCCAGACTGATGTCGCGCAGACAGTACATGGCCTCACCGCTCAAAATGACTTCTTTTTTCAGGTCCGGCGCGCTCATGTAGTCGTTCAGGGGCTGGATGAAAGACGTGTCGGTCAGCGCGGCAAAAGCCCTGCGGTTCACTGCCTGCAGGCGTGCGTCCAGAGTGTAGCACAGCTGTACAGCCAGACTTTCCGCGTTCGCCTTGTAATTGGTCACGATTTCCCGCTGCGCAAACTGATAATATAAGATTCCGCCCACGCTGGTACTGAAAGCACACACCACCGTAAAAATCAATGACATTTTTTTCTGAAAGCTGATGTCGCGCAGCCATTTTTTTACCATGAGCTCAGCGCCTCCCGCCTGTGCCTTGGGCATTTCTTGGGCATTTTTTATATAAAGGTATTATACCATGTTTTTCTCGGTATGCAAAGGGGAAGGCAGCAGCGCACTGCGAAGAAGAAAAGCAGGCAGAGCCGCACCGCATCAGCGCACCGCACAGCTTTGATGCGGTGCCGACTTACGGCGAGGCTCTGCCTGTTGCCTGTCAGCCTTTGACTGCGCCTGCCGTCAGGCCCGCGATAAATTGCTTATTGCACAGCAGATAGACGATCAGGATCGGAATAATGGCGATGGAAGCGCCCGCCAGCATGATATGCCATTCGGCGGCTGCGTTTACCGAGTATTTCAGCTGCACGACCGCCACGGTCAATGTCTGCAGCTTCGGATTCGTAATGGTCATAATCAGGGTGGTAATGTAGTCGTTCCATGTATTGCGGAAGACAAACAGCGCCACAACTGCAAGGATGGGCTTCATCAGCGGCAGGATGATCCGCACAAAAGTGCCGAAGAGTGAACAGCCGTCGATGGTCGCCGCCTCGTCAAGCTCTTTTGGGATGCCCTTGACAAAGCCCATCACCAGCAGCACGTTCATGGCCTGCCCACCCGTAAGCGCCAGAATCAGTCCGATCATGCTTTTGCTCAATCCAACATCATGCAGGAACTGATAAATCGGGTACAGTGTTACAGATCCAAGGCTGATGAACATCATGGAGGTGTAAAGCCCCAAAAGCAGCTTTTTTCCGGTGAAGTCACGCCGCGCAAAGATGAAACCCGCCAGTGCGCAAGTTATAACCGCCAAAAGTGTGGTGGAAACGGCAAGGATCACGCTGTTTCCGGTGTACTTGACAAAATCCGCCTGGATAAACGCCTGATAATAGTTTTGAAACTGCCAGGACTTTGGCAAAAAGGAACCGCCGGCTGTCAGTTCTGCGTTGGTTTTGAGGGAGCCGAGAACCGTGTAGACGATGGGATAAAGGGTAAAAACGATCATAATGAGCAGGAACAGGACCGCACAAATTTTTGCAATGAAAGCCTTTGGTCCTTTGGCCCTTACATTGGTTTCCATTTTCTTCCCTCCTTCTCAGTAAATCTCGTCCAGTTTTCTGGACAGGCGCAGATAGATCACCGGGATGACGCCGGCAATCGCAGCAGATACAACGCTGACCGCCGCACCGTAGCCGTACTGCGGGATCACCGAGCTGGAGGCAGACACGGGGAAGAAGTACTGGTATGCGTACAGCGACATAACCATCGTTGCATTGTTCGGGCCGCCTTCCGTCAGGACCATAACATTTGTGATGTCGTTGAAAGCGGAGGTAATGGCCAGCATCAGGATGATTTTGAGGATGGGCCCCATCATGGGAATCGTAACAAACCACAGCGTTTTGATCGGCCCCGCGCCATCGATTTTGGCGCTTTCCTGCACATCTTTGGCAACCTGCTGCAAACCGGCAATAAAATAGACCATGTAGTTGCCTACGCCGCCCCAAATTGCCGTAATAATCAGGGTCTGCATCGCATGATCCTTGCCGAGCCAGTTGATCGGGGTTTTGATGATGCCAAGCCCCATCAGATATTGATTGATCTCACCGTTATAGGCGTTGAACAGCAGGTAGAACACCAGCCCCATGACGGCAGAGCTCATAATGGTAGGCAGGAAAATCACGCTTTGCGCAACGCCGTTGAATTTTGTCTGCTTGTTCAGCAGAAGCGCCAGGAAAAACGCCAGCGGGATGATGATAAGCACCTTGCCGAAGCCATAAACAAAGGTATTTGCCACGCTCTTCCAGTACACTTCATCGCGAAAAACGCGTGCCAAATTTTCTAGTCCCACCCACTTCGGGGCCGCGGTGCCGATTCCGCCATACTGGTAGAACACATATTTCAGCGTCCAGAGTACAGGGTAGATGGAACACAGGATAAACAAGAGCAAATTGGGAAGGAGAAACGCATACGATTCTATATCGCGTCGCCGCATCCGTCTGCGGTGGCCTTCCTCCAGCGTCGTCTGGACCTTTTTTACAGCCATAACCGTCCGTCCTTTCCTCGGGAAGCGCCATGCGGGCCGCAGCCCGCGCGGTGTTTTCCTTTTATTCAACGAGGTGCTGCTCATTTTTCGAGCGGCACCTCGTTCATTGTTATTTTGCTGTCAGAATTACGGATTCAGCGGATCGTACCCTTCGATTTTGACCTCTTCGCCGATACCGTCGGAAATGCCCTTCTGGTAAGCCGCATTGTAACGGTCGGTCAAATCCTGCAGCGTGCTTTCCATGTCTGCGTCGCCGTAATAGATCGATTCAAAGGTCTTGTAATAGTCCTCGCCTTCCACAACGACCGCCTGACTGTTCTTTTCCTGCGGGGTCAGCGGCAGAACGGCATCAATATCGGACATCTTCAGCCATTCTTTGTCCGCGACCTGCTCGTTGAGCTGCGCCTTCTCCACAACAGAGGGGATGATGCTCACGCCGTAACCGCCCTCATAGTAGCCGACGAGGAAGTCTTCGGAAGCAAAGATATCCTTGTACACCTGGAATGCCAGCTCCACATTGGAGCCCTTCGCGTTGATGAGGTAAGCCGAGGTGAATTTGATGTTCTGCTTGCCGTTTTCCTCGCCGGAAACAGTGGGAATGGGCGCGACGCCCCACTTGTCGGAATCCATCGGGAACTGATCCTTGTAGACGCCCGGCTCGGAATGGGTTCAGGAAATGTACATGCCGATCTTGCCGGCGGCGAACTGGGTGCGCAGGGGGTCAATGTCAAGGCTCTCACAGCCCGGGAAAGCGCAGTCCTCGCTGAGCAGTTCCTTCCAATAGCTCAGAAGCTCGCTGTACTGGCTGAAATCATATTTGCCCGCGGCGAAATCGTAGCCCTTCTTAATTCCGGTCTCGCGCTCCATCTGCAGATCCAGGGAACGTTCCAGCGCAGAGGATGCGCTCTTCATGTGCTGGGCATAGCCGTAAATGCCTTCGCTTGAAAGCTGAGAGGTGATCAGGCGCGCATCCTCTACCATTTCTTCCATCGTCGTGGGAGGTTCGGAAATGCCGACGCGCTCAAAGATCTCCTTGTTGTAGATCAAGCGGCCCGTGGTTCCGCAAGTGGGGATATAATACAGCTTGCCGTCAATCTCATTGATACCTTCATAGACCTCGTCCTTGAAGTATTCCTTCATGTCATCGTCCATGTACTGGTAGAGGTCCAGCCATTGGCCCTGATTGACGTACTTGTTGTACACCTGATCGTTCAGCACGAGAATATCCGGCAGCTCGTCGCTCTGAACCGCAAGATCAACCGCCTGATCGAAATTATCCGTGTACAGCTGGTAATCCACCTGCACATTGTTGGTGTTGTTTGCGTTATACTCGTCGATCTTGCCTTGAATATAGGTTGCATCGTGGCGGTCCTTCGTCCAGACGGTGATCACCTGCTTCTCGCCGTCCGTCGCGGTGCTGCCCGCAGCGGTACTGGACGCAGTCCCGCTTTCCGTGCTGCTCGAAGAGTCCGAGTTGCTGCAACCCGCAAACGCCGTCATTGCCATAGTTCCTGCCAAAAGCAAGGCCAGATATTGATTCTTTTTCACTTTTGTTTTCCTCCTTATAGAGTTCCCTTGCCTGTGCAAGGGAACCCGACCGTGTTTCCGGCACCCTTCCGGACGGCCGCCGGACTTTTTTTGCGCCACCGTGCGCTTACGATGCCTTTATGATACCCGTTTTTCTTTTTTCCGTAAATCCAATTTTCGCGGTTTCCGTGTCCAAAAAATGCAGGCGTTCTCTCCTCTGCCACCTAAACGGGAAGTTCTTCGATCCACGGCTTTGACACGCTAAAAGACAAACGCTCTCTGCAATTCGGCACAGGAAAGCGCTTACCTGCAGAGGCACAGGTAAATGAGGACGGTTTTCGTGAGGTTTTAGGCGCCGCCGAGGGGATGAAAGAGGACAAGGTCAGCTGTTCTTGCTATTAATATGATTTACCTTCAGAAAACATCCAATCTGGTTTACATAGAGCAAGAATCTTAAAATCAAAAAAGGACGGAACAAAGTGTCGTTTTCTGCTCAAATGCAAATAACCGCTTCACGCTAATAAAAGTCAAAAAAGAGAGAGTTGCTGGAAATCAGGCTCAGAGTTTTCTGAATTGGATTTCCTTGCATTTTGTATTAGTGTTCCAATAGTTTCTTTCGCCGAAGATTTATTCTCACGCCTCTCTTTGTGAGCGAGTGTATCTGTGCTTTCCTTTTTATTTGAACTTATTTTAAAACGCAAAATAAGATCGTAAAATTCATCTGCCATTCGTTCCGCTCTATCTTTTATATCAATAGTAGTCTTTTGCGCATAGTTGCCAGCAATATTTCGAGCAGTTTGAAAGGAGGAAGTTTTATAAATTTCAAGTTTCTCAGAAAAACTTTTTCCATTGCAACGAGAATTCAAATTTGATTCGAGTGGAATCAAATTCCCAATAGATCCGTTTTCTGGTGTATCCTTATCGTCCAAAATATGCTCAATAGTGAATTCTGAACATTCTTTATTAACGCTTTTATACCGTTCAAGTAAATGTTACTGATAAAAAATGAGAAAGCAGAAACAAGATTTTTGTCTTTAGGATTAGAAGCATATCGCTTTACAAGTGCGGCAATATCATAATTCTGAATTTTATTTACCGGTGCAGAAAAGATACCGCAAACTATTCGTTCCAATGATAGGTATTGTTCAGATTTAATTACGATAGATTCGTTGTTTGAATCATCTCGCGTAAAAAGATATTGTCTTGTTCCATGAAACTCATTATCAGCTTCATGGCAACGCAACCAAAAGGCAATACTAGCAAGAAATATGGTAAGTGAAATAATTCGCTGTTGACCATCCACAATTGTAAAGTAAGAAACTCCGTTTTTACGATCTTTTTCTCGATAAAGAACAATACTTCCGATAAAATGTGTTGGTTCTTTCTGCGTAGCTACAAGTATCACATCATCAAATAGTTCCTGCCAGTTTCTTCTGTTCCAGACATATTGCCGCTGGTTTCGAGGCGTTCCATAGCAACGTCTTGTAAACAGTTGATAAGCAGGATAATCATGAGCCTCAAAACTCAAGAATATCACCTCTTTAGGGGTTAATAGTTTAACATAAGGAATCGAATAACTTTAATTACATTCTACCTAACATAAGTGGAAAAATCAAGGTCAACTATAAAAACGCTTTCGGACCGACGAAATACGCTTACAGCACTCATCCATAAAAAGTCATGCCTTCTTCAATAAAGTTATCTATATTCTAATAGCGGCAAATATGGTCATGTAAAAACCGCTTCTTAATGCAGAAAAGCACGCATTATTAATTGATCGTACAACACTAGATCTCATCAGGGAAAGCACAAATAGCATATATCAGAACTAATGTTCTTGACATTTTCACGATACCGTGATATTATAGTAATAAGGAGATGATAATAATGCCTGTGTTATCTAGATTTTATGGAATAATTATCCGTATGTATTTCCTGCAAAGCGAACATAATCCGCCGCACATTCATGCCATCTACAACGACGATGTCGCTGCTATCGATTATATGACTGGTGAGGTTTTAGAGGGTTATTTGCCTCCGAAAGCATTGGCTATGGTTCGAGAATGGATAGTGCTACACAAGGATACCTTGCAGGAAATCTGGGAAACACAAGAGTTTAAGAAAATCCCACCGCTGGAGTAAGGAGGTTCCTTCTATGTTCCACAAGATTAAAAGTGTATCACCTCTCCCTGATTATAAACTGAGTGTCGGTTTCAGCGAGGGGGTCGTAAAATTATATGATGTCAAGCCTCTGCTTGAAAAGATTCCTGCTTTCAACTATCTGAAAGAGCATCCCGAAGAGTTTGCCTGTGTCAGCGTTGATGTCGGCGGCTACGGCATTATCTGGGACGATGAATTGGACTTGTCCTCTGATGAATTATGGGAGCATGGTGAGCAGGTCAGTACGCCTTTTGATGACTTGATGTCTTTCGGTGACGCTAGCGAATTGTGGGGACTGAGTGAAAGCACTCTGCGAAAAGCCGTTTCTTACGGAAAACTTGTGAACGGCGTAGATGTTTGTAAGTTCGGAAAGCAGTGGGTCGTATCAAAAGCAGCTATGAAAAGAGCTTATGGTGAGACTAAGAGGTAATGATCCTTTTCCATCTGTTTGAAAAGTTGACCACCATTTGACCACTACTGTGCAGTCATACTACAAAACGCAGAAAAAGCCTGTTGTGATAACCAACAATGAGCTTTTTCTTGTTTTGGCGGCAAATGTGCAGAACCAACAAAATTTACGGTTTATCGTTGGTCTGCGCCGCCCTGTCGCAGTTCTCCGACCCGGAAGGCCAGAGGTTCGAATCCTCCCGGTCGCACCAGGAAACCTCATTGCGATGTATTTTTTGCAATGAGGTTTTTTGTTTTTGTTAGTGTTTGATTTTCAGAATAATTTTAGCAGCATATCGTCTGCCGCATCGGTGTACTGCCCTTTTCCTAGACGCTCGTTCCTCAGCCTGTTTATAGTGATTCGCATGAGGCGGATTTCTTCTGTAGAAAAAGTAGCTTTTTTATCGGCTGGGAGAGAATCAATTTTCAGTATCAGTCGCCCCGGTTTTTCTGTGCTATGCCTAAGCGCTTTCTCTCGGTAGTAATAAGGTGCAAGTGCTTTCAGCAGGATACTTTTGTTTGCGCGTGTCAGCTTGATTTTTCTCGTCATAATCCAATCGCCTTTCCAAGTTTTTCTTGCGCTTTGCGCTTGTTCTTGTCGAATGCATGGGCGTAAATATCCAGCGTTGTACTTGCCTGTGCATGACCCAATAGACTAGCCACCGTGCGTACATCTACGCCTTGTGCAATCAGCAAGCCGGCGTTCGTGTGGCGCAAGCTATGCACATTCAAATCCAACGGCAAGTTGTTGGCTTTCAAAATCAGCTTGAATCTGTAAGTAAATGTGCAGGGATTCATCGGCTTTCCATTTGGCTGGCGGAATAAGTAATCATCTTCAGATACGGTTTCGTTCGCGGTCTGCGCCCTATCCCACTCGCATTCTTTCCGCCATGCTTTCAGCAGTTGGCACATTTCTTTACTCAAATACACCATGCGATCACCGCTGGTTGTCTTAGGGTCTTTGGTGATAGACTCTTGGTGGCTCAACTTCACGACTCCGCGCTGTACATGAATCGTCCGTTTGCGCCAGTTGATGTCACTCCATTTTAATCCACAGGCTTCTCCACGCCGCAGCCCGGTTGCCAGCACCAGCTTGAAATAGGTTTCGTATTTCATACTCTGACCTTCAAACGCTGTAATCAGTTTCTTTACGGTTTCCTCATCAGCCACCGGGCGCTCTTTCTTCTGTCCTTTCGGTTTGTAACATCTCCATGCGGGATTGTGGGTCAAATAACCCTCGTCCACAGCCGCCGACAGAATGCCGCATAGCGTGTTGTGCAAGCCCTCGACCGACTTCTCGGATAGATTCCCTCTGCCGTCCAAACGCGGGCTTCGCCTCATTTCTTCGTAAAATTCTCGGATAACCTCCTTGCGTAAATCCGTCAGCTTGTAGTTTCCCAACGCGGGCAGAATTCTGCGAATATCCTGTTCGTCGCGTCGGAATGTAGAATCTGCCAGCTTCTTCGGTCCAACATCAGCCGCCCAATGCTCGATGTACTTTGCCAGCGTAATGCTGCGGTTGATGGGTTCCGGCGTATGCTGTACCTCGCGTTCAAATAGAATTGCCTGTTCCTTTACCCATTTCTCTGCCTGTTTGGGTGTGTACTCCTTGGGTGGCTTGACCGTTTTCTGTACGGATTTCAGCCTGTTTCCCTCGTAATCGTACCCACGGGATACCACAATCAAATAGCTGTTACTGCCGCGTTTTCTGATAGACGCCATTGTTTTCAACGCTCCTTTGTATGTTTTATTGACCTGCGGTACTACAAAGCATACCGACAACTGCGACAGAAAGCTATCACCACACCCAACAATCTTTTGCCCAAAATTCTACCTATTACTGACAAAAACGGCACCGCCATCTCTGACGGTGCCGCTGGTTATTTAGCCTGCTTTCTTGGCTTTTCTATTCCTATTTTTCATAAATGCAACATAGCACGGATTTTGGTTGTTCAGCAAATCTTAATAGGTGCGTAAGTAGGCCGAACATCTATATTCCGCCACTACAGAAAGAGTTTCAATCCGCACGCCATTCCTAACGATTATCGGATTGATCCAAACACGTCCTCTAAGCTTTCTTTTATCGTTTTGTATACATAGTCGGATAATGGATTGTCTTCTCCAGTTTTCATTGATGTAGTGACAAATGTAAACGTTGTCCGCGCAGTCGATAAGTGTTTAACAGTTCGTCCCTGTTTTGAGTAACTCTTTTGGATATCTTGCATAACTTGCTTGTAGTCAGAAAAAGTTTTTTCCTTTATTTGGCGGATTATTGGATAAGGAACAATATCCGCAGAAGATGCAATATAGTAGTATTGAATTGATGGTGCTGATGTAAAGTCATGTGGATTTGCATCTTCCTTGTAATCTACTTCAACCACCACTTGATATGGAGCATCATTGCATCTTCGGAAATATTTTTTTAATTCTGGAAAATTATAGTTAACCATATTCAGATAACTATTTTCGTGGTAGTAGAAAAACAAGGAAATTCGACGCTCCTTTTGCTTCTTCGAGTACAAATCCCAAGTAAAGAACACTCCTTTTTCTGTGATTGGCACATCCGGGCCCGGAAGAATGCACTCCGATAAAATCGCTTTATTTTGATTTAAATTGTGCAATATCTTTTGGAGCGGAAACAACTCTACTCTATCAAAAACATATCCTTCGACATACGGATTTTTTTCAAGCACATTATTAATCATTTCATCTACAATTAATTGCATTTGAGGCAAATCATCAATATTTCTAATCGCCTTTAGTTTTCGTTGACAAGAAGCCACTCGTTCACACAGCAGGTATTTGTCTTCTATTAGTTTTTTCTTTTCGATTAATTTCTTGAGATTGCTTTTTAATAAATCAATAGCTATTTTACGACCACTATCTTCGCCAAATCCAGACATTCTTAAATTTATACCATGGCTAACGATATTGCGTCTTTGAAAAAGCGCCTTCTTTTCAAAGGCATTATGGTACTCCCTACATTGATTCTCTTCAATACACTGAACATCACTTTCGTCTTCCGAAACCAAATCAAACCAATAACTCAAGCAACATTGATTTTCCGATAGGCATCCAACAATAGCAATCTTTTGCTCTTTTCCCACCATAAAACTGTTCGGAACATAAAATGGTTCGAACAGCATTTCTATTTGGCGAAAATATCTGTTCAAAATAAATCGATACGTCTTAAGTATTTGTGTTAGCATTCGATTGAGTATATTGCCGTCATCCGCTTTGCTTACATCACTTTTAGCATTAACACACTCGACATATAATGGCAAATTATGTTCCATTACAAAATCCAGGAATTCATCTTGTTCTTGCTGATTTTTAAAAATTCCGCCTGCAAAGATAAAAACTTCTTTCCATTCCTCTTTTTGAACCAATTCCACATACCGTTCCTTGTTACTAGATAGTGGAAGGTTATAAACCAAATAGTAAGCAGTACAGTATTCTTTGAGCAACTTGTGTACAAAGAACACTTTGCCTTCAATTTTAAATAATCCAGATTCGATAAATGATCCTATAACACGCATCTTGTTTTCATTAACTATTTGAGATAGTTTCTGGTCAAATTCCATATAGCTATAACATGGTTGCGAAAAAGTTTGATAAGCCAACTGTCCCAAAACATTTTGTGCATCATGGCAAGTAATTGGTATGCTTCCTAGTGATCCTGCGTGTTGAGATGCCTCTCCATATAATTTATGAAACAATTCCTCAAACAAGCCACTTCTGTTAAATATAGCTCGATTCGCACTTTGTCTTAATACAGCTTTTCCAACAGACAGAAAGTATGGATTCGAGAAAAGCGTATAGTACGGCTTCGGAATATTTGTGGGAATTCCATCGTTTATCAGTTCCTGCCGAACAGTTTGTTCACTTAAAGCCGTAAGAAAATATTTTTTCTTTTCACCTAGTTCTCCATGATAACGGTTAAAGCGTGCCGTGACGAAGAAATAATTCTTATTGTAGTGCGCGGTGAAATTGTTGAAATCGGCATAAAATTTTTCTCGGTATATTTCTTGAGTTATATCGTCAACACCATCGAAGATTAAAATATACTCTCCCTCTTTTAGTTTTTCTTCAACAATTTTATCTACATTTCCATCACAAAATGGACCAATTTTATACTTTATACCATCAATAATATCCGAATAAAGCAATCCATATTCTTGCAGCGGAATAAATACTGGAATTAATGTATGTGTGTTCTCGCTTGTACACGCTTTATGAAGCAATGTGATAGATTCGTAAGTCTTCCCACACCCTGCTTCACCTAAAATGAGAACACATTTTTCTTTAAGCAATACATCCAAAGCGTTTAATTGGGTATTGCACTCATCTTTTGAATAAATTTTCCGCTCCAGATATTCGTTGGCAGGATACAGTGGATATAAGCACAATAAATATTTTCGATATTCGTCAAATGAAAGTTTTGCAGATGTAAGTTCTTGTTTGCCAACTAACACATCTATTTTTCTATCAATTTGTTCAACGGTACTCTTAATATCCTGTAGCTCGCAAAATAATTCATGTGAAAGTTCCTTAACTATATTACAGATAATTCTTGTTTCGTCGTTATCAGATTTATTTAAAGTTCGATAGATAACCTCAAAATATTTTTGCAAGAGAACGCAGATTTCATAATGATATTGACTATATTGAGGATAGAGTTCTGCAAACAAATGTACATAATAATTTATTGTTTGAGAATTAGATTTATAGTGGAATACCGATGTATCACAGCAATTCCGAATAATATTACAAATCACATCATTGTCTACGAGGAAACGATCCAAATCATTATAAAAGACCTTATCTCCATGCGCTGAGAGTATTTCATTAAAAACCTCATTTTCGAGATTTTTCTTTATACAATGAAGTTTAATTTTCCCTTTCAATCCAGAAAAGGCATCCTTACAACGCTCCACCAATAAATCTATAATTTTTGACACCACGGAATATTCCATATATACCTCGCTTGGCTTTCACACAAGTACAAATAATAGATAACCGTTGTCCTTATACAGCCCCTTTAGCAGCACAAAACCCTACTACCCATTAATTATACTGCAATTAATCAAAAATCACAATGTAAAGTTGAATTGTATCGAAACTCATCTTGGAATTTGCAAAGTCAATATGCCCGCATTTCAAACAACTTATTAGCCTAGAATTTCCATCAACTGGAATTTTTGGTGGCTTATTACCGTGATGGGAAAGCTACTGGACTCCTGCAGAAGCTGTCTGAGTCCCAACTTTCTTAATTCTACGGTCGAATATGCTTCGCCGTTTTTCTTTTCTTAATTAAGGTTGCAATTTCAACCAAGGGTACGTTGCAGGCTATCCTTAATCGTCCAAATCTTACTTAGCCGCCAATGAACAAATCTCTCATACGGTCGGTCTGGGCATTGATGGCTGCCCCTTCCCGTGCAGAACAGTTCTCTGCAA
>OLRS01001976.1_pt1 | contig 17650 bp, 17 predicted proteins | sample 1673171 | NCBI WGS metagenome assembly OLRS01 (sample SAMEA3136762, study PRJEB25190) | human gut metagenome | biome: human gut; feature: human-associated habitat; material: faeces | place: Austria | collected 2013
GCCGCCCCTTGTGAAATTCTATCGGTAAATGGTGTGTAGGGCGGGGTACCCTCACCCCGCTGCCCGGCCCCCCCACTCCCGGCAGGGCACACGGGTCCTGCCCTACAAAATGTTGCGTTATCGCACTGGACGGACAGAGCCGTCCGCTCCTACAATATCCATCTCCCCATTCCGTCTTGCGATCCCGCCTAAAATGCGGCGTAATAGTCCATGGAAAGGATGTACGCATTATGCTGCTTAAAAAATATACTGTCGGGCGTTTCAGGCCTGCTTCGGCCTGGAGGCCCGGGTACTTCCCTGACGCAGGCCGGAATGCATCACCGCAGCCGGGAGCCTGCAAAGGCTGCCGGAGCTGCTGGCGGACGCCAGGTGCAAAGAGCCCATGATCGTGGCAAGCCGCCGCCAATGCGCCGCACCGGAATTTATTACCATGGCGGAGAGGCTCCCGGCCCGGAGCAGCTTCCACGGCGTTACGGCGGAGACCGGCCTAGACGCCCTGACCCATGCGGTGGAGGCCTACATCGGCCACTTTTATAACACCCGGGAGACCCGAAGCCTTGCCCGGCAGGCGGTAGAGGCCATTTACCGCATGAACCGGGCGCTGGGCATTCCGGAGTGCTTTCCCTGTATTCGGTCGGAGGACCTGCCTCAAATGGCCGCCTGGGCGGAGGCTGACCCCGTATACCCGGTGCCGGTGACTTTCGGCAAGGAGGACTTTATCCGCATGGCCCGTCGGGGGATGCCGTGAACCTTGGCAATTAAAAACGAAAAAAGGGAGGCGGCTTACGAGACGGTCCTGTTTCATAAGCTGCCTCCCTTTTTAATTCCGGGCGTGAAGAGCATCCTTTAATTTTTACGGTTTCGGTGCGCTTTATTCGGCGGCGGTTGGCACGGTATAAATATTGATGTGATTTCCCGCCGGATCCGCCATGCGGAACATATGCCAGCCGTAGGGGCGGAAGAAAGGCTCCTGGGTGACGGCACCGGCTGCCTGCGCCCGGGGGTAGATGTCCTCCAGAGTCGGCACCTGCAGCTGAAAATGTACGGTGCCGGAGGTGGGGAACGGATTTTCCTGGGTCAGCAGCACCAGCTTTGTGCCGGCGAGATCGTACTTAACGCCCCGGTCCTCCGGTCCCTCGTCCCAGCCATAGAACGGTTGTGTCGCAAATACCTGCTCGTAAAAGGTACGGCAAGGCTCATACTGCTCCGACGACACATAGAGAAGCAGCTGAAAGTCCAGATATGACATTTTCCTTTCCTCCTATTGCGGATTGCGGCGATAGGGTGCAAATGCCTCGCAGGTATCCCGCAGCACACGGGTGCAGACCTGCTCGCCCTCTTGCAGCAGCTTCGCCTCGTCCACGCCGGTCAAATGATCGTCCCGATAAACAACACGGCCATTGATCATGGTCAGCCAGACGGGGCCGGTGACGCCCAGCTTGGCAAGCATGGATGCGGGGTCATGGAGGGCACCGGCGTACTCCAGGCGCCGGGCATCGACCATGAAGAGGTCCGCCGCCTTCCCGGCGGCAAGCTGCCCCAGCTCCGGACGCCCGATCATGTCAGCGCCCCCCACAGTGGCCAGCTTCAGCATCTCATAGGGGGAGGGACAACCGCCCCGCTTTTTGCTGAGGAAGGTCTGCATCAGGTACGCCAGGCGCAGGGTGTCCAGCATATTGGAGCCGTCGTTGGTGGCGCAGCCGTCCACGCCGAGGCTTATGGGTATGCCAGCCTTGCGCATACCGGGGATGTCCAAAATCTCGCTGCCGCCCAGCATGGTGGGGGCCGGGCAGTGGGAAATGCCCATGTGGTTTTCCGCCAGCAGAGCATATTCCTCCGGCAGCGTTTCCCGGCCATGGGCCAGCCAAATGTCACTGCCGACAAAGCCGATACGGCGGCACCATTCCAGGGAGCGGACGCCGAAGCGGCGCACCATGCTGCTGTTTTCCCCCTCGCACAAATGGGTGTGCATATGGACGCCGGCGCTGCGGGCCAGGCGTATGGTCTCCAGGAAGGTGTCCTCGGTGCAGTTGATGGGCTGGCAGGGGGCCAACACGATTTGCCGCATGGAGAAAGGCTCCGGGTCGTGATAGAGCGCCAGCAGACGCTGGCAGTCGTCCAGGTACTCCGCTGTTGTCTCGCACATCTCATCGGGAATGGTGCTGCCCTTCCAGCGGGGCAGGGTGTTGGTGCCGCGGGCGGCTACAAAGCGAAAGCCCATCAGACGGGCGGCCTCCATCTGCCGGTCCACCCCCTGCTTGCCGGTGGCCGGTGTGTAGCAGTACTGGTGATCTACCGAGCAGGTGCAGCCGTGCTTAATAAGGTCTGCCATACAGGCGGCGCTGGCATAGAAAATCACATCCCCGTCGATACGGACGAAAACCTTATAGATGTCATCCAGCCACTGCATCAGCGTCAGCCCCGGGCGGTCAATCGTCATCAGATTGCGCACAAAGGCCTGAAAAAAATGGTGGTGTGTATTAACAAGGCCGGGATAGACATACTTGCCTGCGGCATCAATGATCTGGGCGTCACCGGCGGCAAGGTTGCTCCCCACCGCCTCAATGCGGCCGCCGCAGATGAGAATGTCGCTGTTATAGAGCACCCGATCCGCCGGATCGCAGGTCACCACAGCATCCGCGTTTCGAATCAGTATCCTTTCCCTCATGACGGATCCTCTTGCGGCAGCGTGTCCCGATTTTTCATATTGCGGCGATAGGCCAGCACCTCCACCACATTCTTTTCCTCATCGCAGATCTGGAAAATCCGGTCGCCATACCAGGTATCGGTAAGCCCCAGCAGCACCTCCACATCGTCACGGCTCTCCAGCCACGCAAAGCAGGCGTTGACATCCTCGGCCTCAATGGTGGTCAGCGCAGGACCCTGGGGCGTATTCTCCGTCTTTTGCCGAATGTCCGTAAAGCCGCCGGCAGAGCGGAGGCGGCAGCCCCGATCCTCGGGACCCCGATCCCAGGAGGTGACCACGGGCATCTGCATGGAATCCCGGTAAAAGGCGGTGATCTTCTCCAGATCCTCCGCAAAAAGAATGGCGGTATACTCATCGGTAAAGTAGCAGCCGCCGTCATCGGCCCCCATAGGCCGATACTGCTCGGAGCGCTGGTAGACCTCCACCCAGTTGCCCACGGGGTCCTTGATGCAGAAGCTGTATTCGCCCCACGGATGAGCCTGCAGGGGGCGGATAACGGTGACCCGAGGCTCCTTTTTCAGGTTGGCGTAGCACAGCTCAATGTCCTTTGCCTCTAACCGCATTCCCGCAGGGCCCTGGGGCAGGGTGGGATGGCGGCAGATCAATTCCAGGCGGTTGTCTCCGATCTTGAACTTGCAGCCGCGATCCACCGGGCTGGTGTACCAGCCATACATCTGGGGCAGACGCAGCAGATCCCGATAAAAGGACTGCAGGGTGTCAAACTCCCAGGAATAATAAACGATCCTGTATTCTTTGCGCCACATATTTTCCCCTTTCTATCATCAGTGCATCAAAATTTCCTCTCGCACATTGCGCAGGTAGGCGTAGATCTCCACCACATTGCCGCTCGGGTCGTACATCTGGAACAGCCGCCGCGCATCAAAGTCCGTGTCACGCAGCACCCCGGCCTCCTTATAGTCCGGGCTTTGGCTGAACCGGTCATACAGCTTGTTGACGCTGCTGGCCTCCAGGCCGATCATGGACGGGCCCAGGGTGCAGCCTGCCGGACGCCTGCGCAGCAGCAGCTGTGCATCGCCGGCCCGGAGCAGCAGCGCATCTGTCTGCCGCTCCAGCAGCGGAAGCCCCAGCCGGTCGCAGTAGAAGCTCTGCGCCGCCGCCAAATCATCCTCATAAAGCACGCCGGTAAAGGTGCCGGTAAACATATCCGTTTTATCCACATCGCCGCCGCTGCAGGGGCTGTCGTCCTGCAGCAGATGCACCAGATTGCCTTCGGTGTCCCGGAGGGTTACCTGCCGGGCATCCTGAGAGAGGATCTCGATGTGGGGCATTTCCTCCAAAATCCGCTTCATGCACAGGGGCAGGTCGGAGCACTGGGCCAAAAACTCACTGTGTCCCTGCCGGGGGGTAAAGGGGATCTGGGTGATTTCCAGCCGTCCGCTGCCCATGTAGAAGCGGTAGCCCTTCTGATCGGGGACGATGGACCAGTTATAGTTGGGCTGCAGGCCCAGTACCTCGCGGTAGAAAAAGACACCGCTGTCATAATCCTTCAGGTGCAGAATATATCTGCATTCGTGAAATGTAATATTCATGCCTTCGATCCTTTCGACTGTGATTCCCCGGCGCTTTTCCGGCGCAGACAGGGAGCGGAGAGCGGATGGGGATAGGGGGTGCCATTGGCAGCCGGCGCCCGCATCCGCATACCGGTGAGCTTGATGCCGATCAGCGCGGCCAGATAGGGCAGCATCTGGGTCAGCTGCGTGGCGATGCCGAAGCTCTGCAGGCGCATCCGCAGCGCCTGCATCACGCCAAACAGCAGCGTGGCAAGATAGCCGCCGACGGGAGACCACTGACCGAACTGGTTGGCGGCAAAGGCCATAAAGCCGGACCCGGCGGACATATCATTGACAAACACATTGGCGGAGCTGAGGCACATGACAGCGCCTCCCATGCCGGCAAAAACGCCTCCCAGAAGCACCGCGCGCATTCGCAGGCGGTAGACATTGATGCCCAGGGTGGCCACGGCGGCGGGGTTTTCGCCCACGGCACGAATCCGCAGGCCCCATGCGGTTCGATGCAGCAGATACTGCATAACCGCCACCGCCAGCAGGCCCAGATAGATGCAGGCCGGGTAGCCGCTGAGCATGGTGCCCGCTATGGGGACGCGGGAGAGAAATGGGATATTCACAGCCTGAAAGCCCTCCACCCACGGGGAGATGCCGGTGGTGTCCCACAGGGCGCGCATCAGCATATAGGCAAAGCCCGGGCCGAAGAGGTTGAGGCCGATGCCGATCACGATCTGCTGGCCGTTGCAGTAAATGGCCAGCACCCCCAGGATCAGCGCCAGAAATGCACCGGCGGCGCAGCCGCACAGCAGCCCTACCCAGGGGCTGCCCGTATAGTAGGCGCCTACGGCGGCGAGAAAGCCGCTGAAGAGCATGGAGCCCTCAATGCCGATGTTGATGACGCCCGCCCGCTCGCTGATGGTGCAGGCCAGAGTGCCCAGTGCAATGGGTGCGGTCAGCCGGATGGCAGAGGCAAAAAAGTTGGCAAATGAGATCCAAAAATCCATTATTCAGCAGCTCCTTCCTGTTTCCGGCCTCGGCCGACACAGCCCTTGAGCCGCTGCCACAGGTGGCCCAGCACATTCCACACATCCGGAGAGGCCACCAGCATGACAATAAAGCCCTGGAGCACGGAGATCATCTCCGTTGTCACCTGGCTGGTCAGGCTCATGCTGATGGAGGCGGAGCGCAGCATTCCGAACAGGAAGGCGCTCAGCAGCACACCCACAGGCGAATTCATGGCAAGGGTGGCCACGGTAATGCCGTCCCAGCCGTACCCGGGGGAGAAGCCCATGACGAAGCGCTTATATACCGCCAGGCACTGGATGGACCCGCCCAGAGCAAACAGGCCGCCGCTGATGCACATGGCGGCAATCGTCCGGCCATAGATCGGCAGTCCGGCCTGCTGCATGGCACGGGGGTTGCTGCCCATGGCCCGCAGGGAAAAGCCAAAGGGGGTCTTATACAGCATCCAGGTTACAACGACTACGCAGAATAGCGCCACAAGGATGCCATAGTTAAACTGCGTGCTGGGGAAAATGCGCGGCAAAATGCTGCCCTCGTTAACAACCACGGTCTCCGTGTTGCTGGCGCCGGGCCGCTGAAAATAGCTTTTGACGATATACTCCGTCAGCAGGGCGGCGATGGAGTTCATCATAATGGTGGCCACGGACAGTGAGGTTAGGTTTCGCCCGGCAAACAGGGTGGGCAGGAGTGCCCACAGAGCACCGGCCGCAAAGCCCGCCAGCAGCGCCAGCAGCCAGCCCCACGGCGCCGGCAGCGGCACCGTCAGGCCCACAATAACGGAGGCCAGACCGCCCACCAGCACCTGTCCCTCACCGCCGATGTTGAAAACACCGCTCTGGAAGGCCACCGCCGCACCGAGGCCGGTCATGATCAGCGGCAGCATATATGCCAGCACATTCAGAAAGCTCTTGGTGCTGCCGAAGGAGCCGGTGAGTATGCTCCAATATACGACCAGAGGATCCCGTCCGGTAAGCCGTATGGTCAGCCCGAACAGCACCAGCGCCAGAACCAACGAAAACAGCGACAATCGAATCCTTGTTTTTTTCACAGTGTCCCTCCTTGCGCAGATGATTTATCTCTGCAGATAAAGCTCGGGGCCAAAGGCCAGGCAGGCCTTCAGCCCCGTGTTGTGCACTCGGCGATTTACGCCGCCTTCCACACCTTTGCTTCTTCAATGGTGCTGGGAACCACGATGGTGCCGTCCTTGATGGCAGCCACCGCCGCATTGTACTTCTCCATCACATCAGCGGGGATCTGATAGGCAGAGCCGTCAAAATCCAGGTACAGGCTGTTCTCTGCCAGGCCCTTTTCGATGGCGCCGGCGGTGAACTTACCGTCAATGACATCCTGAATCGCTTCCTGGGCGCAAGCGGGGAAGTCCCGGATGGCGCTGGCAATGTTGGTCTGGGGGGCGTCCGCATTCAGGTTGCCGTCAAAGAAGATGGTCAGGAAGTTCTTCTCCTTGCCGGCATTGAGGATACCCAGGCCGCCGGCGCTGGCGGTGTGGTATATCAGGCTGGCGCCCTGCTCATGCATGGATGTGGCCAGCTCATAGCAGCCGTTGACCTCTGCCCAGCCGTTGGCATAGTCCACCAGCACCTGGCAGTCAGGGTTAGCATAGTGGGCTCCGGCAATCATACCGGCAGCGCCCAGATTGCACAGGGGGATGTCGTGGGCGCCGATAAAGCCCAGAGTATTGGTGTCGGACAGGCAGGCACCCAGGAAGCCGGCCAAAAAGCCCAGCTCCTGATCGCGCCATGTGTAGCTGCGGATGTTGTCACCCTGCACCACGGCGTCCAGGATCACAAACTTCTGCTGCGGATAGTTGGGGGCCACATTTTCCAGGCTGGAGCTCTGGCTGCCGCCCAGGCAGATGATGAGGTCGCAGTCTCCACTGTCGGCATAGCCGGATATCAGGCCCTCATACTCGGCGTCATCCTTGGGCTCGGAATATACCCACTGGATGCCCATGGTGCTCTCCGCCTTCTTCATGCCGTCATACAGTGCGTCGTTAAAGGACTTGTCTCCCAGTCCGCTGGAGGCGAACACAACGGCGACCTTAGTGGCCTTCTCGGAATCGTCACCTGCCGAATCCTTGTCGGACTTCCCGCAAGCCACCAGGGACAGTATCGAGCAGACCGCCAGCAGCATGGCCAGCCACTTTTTCACATTTGTAAACTTCATCTTAGTTTCTCCTTTTGCACGGTTAGTTCTAAGCTGCCGTTTAATCGGCAGCAGGATCAATAAGGGAAGGTCAGTGGGCCTCGCCCAGCATCATGCGTCCTAAGGCCTCACGGGTGGCGTTGTCTGCATCCACAAATCCCATGATCTGCCCGCGGAACAGCACCATGATCCGGTCCGAAACCTTGATCAGCTCATCCAGATCGCTGGAAATGAGCAGCACGGCGCAGCCCTGTTCCGCCGCGGCCAAAATGCGGCCTTGGATGTAATCCGCCGAGGCGATGTCAACGCCCCGGGTAGGCTGCGCGGCAATGAGCATCCGGCAGCCCCGGTCAAGCTCCCGGGCGACGACGATTTTTTGTTGATTGCCGCCGGAGAGCGTGCCGACCACAACCGACTCATTGGTGGCCGCAATGCTGTAATCGGCGATCTTAGCCTGCGCATCACGGCGGGCGGCCGCCCAGTCCTCCAGCAGCGGGCTTTTGGCATAGGGCTTTTCGTCGTAGGCATTCAGCAGCATATTTTCAAAGAGCCGCATACTGAGGATGAGGCCCATGCCTTGCCGGTCATCGGGAATACTGCCCACGCCGGCATCCCGAATCTGCTTGGTCGTGCGGCCGGTGATTTCCCGTCCGTCCAGGAGAATGCTGCCGGAAGAGGGGCGGCAAAGGCCCAGAAGAGCTTGCGCCAGGGGCGTCTGCCCGTTGCCCTCGATGCCCGCTACGCCCAGCACCTCGCCGGAGCGGATGGAAAAGGTGGCATTTTGTACAGCGGCGCCGCCACGGCTCTGCACGCTGAGGTCCTTTACCTGCAACACCTCTTCCGCCCCAATGGGATGGGGCCGGCGGCGCCCGGTGGGAACCGTTTTGCCCACCATCATCTGCGTCAGCTTTTCCATACCGGTTTCCTGAGGGGTGGTGGTGCCGATGATCCGGCCCTGCCGGATCACGGTCATGCGGTCTGCAATTTGATAGACCTCCCGCAGCTTATGCGTAATGAAAATTGTGGACTTGCCCAGCTCCCGCAGGCGGCGCAGCACATCAAACAGCGCGTCGGACTCCTGAGGCGTCAGCAGGGCGGTGGGCTCGTCGAAAATCAAAATGTCCGCCTTGCGATACAGCAGCTTGACGATCTCCACTCGCTGGCGCTGCCCGATGGTCAGCTTGTCCACCAGCGCATCAGGGTCTATGTCTAAGCCATAGGAGGCGGCCAACTCCCGGATACTGCGTGACGCTTCCTGCTTTTTCAGCCGTCCGCTTCTGGTCCTGGCCTCCTGCCCCAGGGTAATGTTTTCCGCCACCGTCAGATGCGGAATCAGCATCAGCTCCTGGTGTACCATACCGATGCCGTGGGCAATGGCGTCCGCGGGGCTTTTCAGCTCCACAGGCTCGCCGGAAAGGAACAGCTGACCCTCATCGGGCTGCTCGATGCCGTAGAGCATTTTCATCAGTGTGCTCTTTCCTGCACCGTTTTCCCCCAGAAAGGCGTGTACCTCGCCGCGGCGCAAGGTGAAATTGATGTGATCGCTGGCCTGTACGACACCGTTATAGCACTTGCACAGGTCAACACACTGTAAAACAATGGGGGCCTCGGTGGCGGTTTGCGCGTGTTCGGCTATCATAGGCTCCTCCTTTCAGGGTCGTTCCCTCTATTGGTTGATACGGACAAGCAGTCCGGTTCTTTTCCATGGGTGGTATTTTGCGTGAACTCATTATACGCCAGCACCCGTAGAATTTGAAGAACAAATAAGCGATGCAAAGCCATCGGTAAGACCGATGGCTTTCAGGTAAAAACAGGGTTTTGGGGAGGTTAATTTATAATGTCGGAGGTTGCTTTTTAACAAGAATGATGCTAAAATCAGAAAAATGTCCCGCAATTACCATTCCAGCGGTGTCGGTTGGGGCAAACAGTGGCGTGAGGTCTCCATCTACGGCAGCAGCGCAAGTATGAGGTGAAAACGATGACATTGAAGCAAATACTATATGTCCGGGCCGTCAGCAAGGCAGGCTCTATCGGCAAGGCAGCAGAGTCGCTGTTCATCTCCCAATCCAGTCTATCCGAGTCGATCCGAAATTTGGAGCGGGAATATGGCATGGTTCTTTTTGAGCGAACCAGCAAGGGCATATCGCTGACGCGCCAGGGAGAGGCATTCCTGAAGGATACACAGCTGCTGACAAATATCTACCAGGATTTGGATGACAAGTATAAAAACCACAAGGGGGAATGCGAGTATTTTTGCGTATCCTCCCTGCACCATGTCTCCGGTATCGATGCCTTTGAGCATATTGTATGCCAGCCTAAGAATCAGAAATATCGTCTGGGCTATTTTGAGGGCAACATGGATCAGGTGCTGCAGGATGTGGAAATCAGTCGCTCCGACATCGGCGTGCTGTTTTTCACCAGCGACAGCCGCAGCGCCATTATCAAGGCATGCAATCGGCGGAATATATTTTTTCAGCACCTGAAATATGATCTGCTGCATATTTACATCCAGAATACGCATCCCTTAGCCGAGTGTAAAAGCGTTACACTGGCGGACATCCAGCAGTACCCGTTTATTTCTTATGAGGAGTGTCATCCCTCCTCGGCCCGATTCACGACGACCAGGCGCCAGTGGAACCCCCAGCAGCAGGTCATCTCGGTATCCGACCGGGCGATGGCGTATTCACTGCTGGCACTGGGCGATGCCTATGTGACCGGCTCTGGCTATCTGACACAAGAGGATCGCCGCCGCGCCTTGGTCAGTGTGCCCATCACGGATTTGGGGCAAATCGAGATCGGGTATATCTGTAACCCCTCTCGAGTACTGTCAGAATTGGCGCTGGAATATATTGAGTGGCTGAAGATAATTACCGTGTGACAGGCGCTATTCGCCCTATAGGCAAGCCGTATTTACCGCAAGGGTAAGGATATGCGGCCGCCTCGCTTCATGCCCTCACCCATAGAGGAAAAATAGGCAAAGAAAAACTCCTGTTTTCAATAGAAAACAGGAGTTTTTGGAGCTGCTGGGCGGATTCGAACCGCCGACCTCATCCTTACCAAGAGATTTTTGATAATTTTTATAACAATTTCTACTTGTTTTTAGTCATTTTTGTTCCGAACAACGTTGTTTCCAGAACTTTCGAGAAGTGCAGCCTCCGTTGTTTCCACATCTGTCTGTGGTGGAACTGTGGTCAAGCCGCAATTTTACGCATTCGCCCGCTGATCGTAAAACTCGCTCTCCGCAACCTTGGTTACAAAGTCAGAAACCACATCCGCTGTATCTCTATCAGTTACTCGCCAGATTTTTTTACTTTATATACCGCTTTCTTCAGCCAGTATATTATAGAATGCCTCTAACTCGTCAATTACCAGCTGTGTAATTGTATGCCCTAAGAAACTATTTTCATTAATATCATGTTCGGCAAGAACTCGGAACAGCTTTTCATTAAAGTTATATGCCTGAATCTGTTTCAAAAACTCTTCTAAACTAACTCTTGCAAGTCTACCCTTATCGCAAAGCTGATAAACAACAAATGCAACACTCATCTTGAAACGAAGCTTGACTATGTGCTCTATGTCTAACATACTTTCCGACAATAGTGAGATGTAGTGAAGCGAAACTGGATATCTAATATATGGGATACAGCCGTACTCTATACACGATACAAGAACATCAATGGCTTGTTGGATACACCCAAATACAAGTATAAAGAAATTGTATGAATCTGGCTTGGCTCGATCTACCATGTATTTGGTTCCAGACAAAGCGCCCCTGAACCGCTCTCCAAATGGTAACATCACATTATCATCTTCCGAGAACATCACTAATCTTCCAATATCTTCACGGGCAAATCGTATAATATCATCAATGCTGTTACACTTTGCAAAGTAATCGTTCAGATTGTCGATTCCATTAAAAAGGCTAATAAATGCTTGTCCCCCGACGCTATAGAGCGAATGATAGCCATTTGATTGGTTGAGAAGTCGAAGCGGCAGTATGAGGATTTCACCATGAACATTTTCTAATAGCTTCAGATTATCTTCTGCTGTCACTCCGATTTGCTCATATAGAAATTCAGCATCTTTGCCATCTGGCATTTTACTTCGTATTTCTGAATACTTACTCAGAGGATCATCAAGAATATGCTTGTCTCCCATTAACAAAAAAGGTAAGTGTTCGTTATCCTCAAAATCCATAAATGTGGCAGCCGTGAAAACGTAACTGTTTTCACCAGGGAACCAAGCTTTTAGATACAGCTGAATTTCCTCGATATGACGCAGCCAGAATAAATTAATTTCATCCAACGCTTCTGGTGAATGGCTACTTTTTAATTTTGGCAACAAAGTTGCGAGCAATTCTTTATATTCAGTTTGTATTAAATGAATCTTATCCAGCAATAGGTTTGATTTCAAAGTTAATTACCTCATTTAACAACTGTTCTGGGATACCATATATCTCGTCCAAAAAAGATATAGTTTTGTTCATAATCATAATACAATCTGGCAGAACGGTTTTCAATCTGGTTTCGTCCTCAACATCCGGAACACAATGATATTTATGAGCGGGGTTGTTACATTTCAAAAGAGAAGACTCACGAATAGCTCCCCATAATCCATGTTCAAAAGAAGAATCGTAATCGTAATATAAGCCATATAGATTCTTCTCTCCGACATCTTCCGCTTTAAGCCTTATGTTTTGCTTGTCAAAATATTTAGTATCCATATCAATGAATTCTTCACCCTTGAATTCATTGACTAAAGCTTCGATATATTTTTCGTCGAAATGAGATTCCTCTAAAGCACCATTTTCCCTGTGCCTTGCTAAAACGAGCTTATATAGCCCCATACCATACAGCTGATAATCACGCCAAATATTTTCATGAAACGACTCGTTTTTTACGAGATATTTCATCATAATATAGTCTTCAATCAAGACACGCACGCAACTTCTGCCAGATATAGAATTAAATAACTGATGCTCATAAATTTCCTTCAATCGCTTATAAGAATATGTCGCAATCCCGAGCAAAACACTCATTTTCTCATTAAGCGGGTCAGCTGTTAAAAACAGTTCCGAGAGATACACAAATACCTCATGCAGTTTTTCCATGTATGCGGTGATGTTTCTCTTTTCCTCTGAAAATCGAATGGCGAATATACTGCAATCTGTCATTTCGCTTACACACCTCCAAAATTCCTTCAAGTATGCAGAGTCAACCTCTTCAAAAGTCAAAATCATCATTTCAAGAGAACGTACTGTTGGACGAGCCATGCACATTATTTCATCAGTGTGTTTGGATGACGGATAGGCCACCAGCAAATCCACCTGTTCTCTTAAAAGATGTACTTCCCCTGAAAGTTGATTAAAATAGAGTGCTACAAACCTGATATCAGTTGCTTCATTAGATTGGTGATCCATTATATCACGCATTGTCTGAATTATCGCTTCACACCTGTCCTCAACACTCTGATCTGGACAATAAAAGCACTTAGCAAAAACCGGGGCTTTGCTTGCAGTAAGAAAAACCGTTAACGGCGCAAGTGCTTCTTTAGCTCCACTGCAAATAATGTAATCATAAAATCTCTTTTGAATATCTGCGTCCAGCTTTAATATCTGTGATAATCTTGCTGTATAGAGGCCAGGTGCCAATTTGTGTAATGCAGAAATAATGCCGTAGGACTTTCTTAACCCTTCATCTCGTCCATAATATTTCAAAATCAATCCAATCCAAAGGTACTCTGGCATGCGGCCATAAGTCCACGACTTTTCGTCTTCAAGTTCATGCATCAGCGGTATTGCATTTATTGGCGTTATAAACTTGCCTTTTTGAAAGGTATGGTCAGATAGTTTGCTGCGTCTCATTTCTCTTCCTTTCGCCTTCTCAATCGCGCTACAGCTGTTCTAAAACTAACGGAGGCACCCCTAACGGATGCCTCCGTTAATTTTGGGGCCCCGAGTTTTTCAACAAGAAAAGAGTTTTATTTTGCGCTGCTGTAAACAATAGAAAGTCAATCCTCCGGCAGAGCATCATGCGTCGACTGCTCCAACATGAGGAATCGATCGAAGTCGCTCTTGTAGAGTCGATCCTGAATAATTCGATATTTCTCAAACTCTGTTTCGGCATGAAGCTTTGCCTGCTCCGCGCTGATTTTACCGGGTCCCGTCAGCAGTTCGTTTCCGTTAAACTCCAAGAACCCGTCCAGACGCTTCGCCCAATCCTCCATACTCATAGGAATTTTGCGTTCAGCCTGAAGCTCAGCATAGTCCAAATAGAGAGACACGATCCGCTCCAGATATGACATTTCCTTTTCGCTCAAATAATTCTTGGCTACGGTCACATCAGCCTTTACGATTTTTCCGTCTGGTGCATTTTCCCAGGTTGCCAGCCCCATGTGTTCTTTCGCCGCATCAGCCCGCTCCACGATCAACTCTGCCGCTGTGTGGCGATGAACGGCATAATGCAGCTTGTTCTGCACAGTCTGGAAAAACAGACGGGTGGTCCTTGCATCCTTGTCGTAGTCGAAAGCTGTAGCGTAGAGGTCTGTGACCTTTTGATAGAATTTCCGCTCAGACAGCCGAATTTCACGGATGTACTGGAGCTGACGCTCAAAGTATTCATCCGTAAACATGTGTCCTTTTTTCAGGCGTTCTTTATCCATGGTCCAGCCTTGGATGGTATGGTCTTTCACGATCTGTCCCGCCCATTTGCGAAACTGTACCGCACGGGGATTATTGACCTTAAATCCAACAGCGATGATCATTTGAAGCGTGTAATGCTTCAGTTCTCTCGTTGGTGTCGATGCGCAGATACCGGCAGCCATGCTCCCGGGCGTACTGCTCGTAAAATGCGGCGAAGGCGCGGCCAAGGCCCCGTTTTCCGGCCTGCGGATCGACGGCCAGCGTGTGCAGGACCATGATCTGGTCATCCGGCGCGTCGTACTGCCACGGAGCGCCCGCGTAAACGTCCGCCTGAAGCCGGTTGAAGATGCCGGTGCCCACCACGGCGCCGTCCGCCTCCTCCACGAACAGGTCGCCCCGCTCCAGCGCCGCCTCAGCGGTGGAGCGCACGGGGTACACGCCCCGCACCCAGCCCACCTGCGCGGGGCCGGCCTCCTCTGCGTCGTGGACGTGCTCATAGACCCGGACCACGGCATCCAGATCTGCGGCATCGGCCTTCCGAATGGTGATCTCCATGAAAAACACTCCTTTGCGTCTTTGCGTCGGCCCGGCGGCGCTCCGCCGGTCACTGGCAGCGCTTCTGATACTCCGATGGGGACATCCCCACGCTTTTTTTGAACGCGCTGCTGAAATAGGTGATGTCCCGGTAGCCCACGGACTCCGCCACCTCGTAGACCTTTACGCGGCAGTCCCGCAGAAGCTCCGTGGCCTTGTGCATCCGGTAGTTGGTGAGATAGGCCGAGAGCGTGTAGGACGTCTCCTTCTTGAAAACATGGCTCAGATGCCCGTCGCTGACGCCCAGACTGCGGGCCACGGACGAGACGCTGATATCCGGGTCGTTGTAATGCTCGGAAAGATAGGTCAGCGCCTCCCGGACGTATTTGCTCTTTTCCGGCCCCTGCCCCTCCGGCAGGACCGGGGCGGCGGGAGCCGCCGGGGCTGCGGCCTGGGCGCGGCTGCGGATGCGGGCGATGGTCTCCTCCAGCTCCCCGTCGTGAAAGGGCTTGAGCAGGTAGTCCGCAGCGCCCAGCTTCAGCGCCGACTGGGCGTAGGAAAAGTCGCTGTACGCGGTGAGAAAGACCACGTGGGCCCGGTTCCCCTCCTCCCGCAGGCGGCGGAGCATCTCGATGCCGTCCAGCTTGGGCATGCGGATGTCGGTGACGATCAGGTCCGGGCGGTAGCGGCGGATGACCTCCAGCCCCTCCTCGCCGTTGGCGGCCTCGCCCACCACGGCGCAGCCCGCCCCGGCCCAGTCCACCGTCAGCACGATACCCTTGCGGACCAGCTCCTCGTCCTCCACGACGACGACCTTCAGCATGGCGGTTCCTCTCCTTTCCTGAAAACCGGAAGTGTGATGCGGATGCACGCGCCCTCGCCCTGCACAGGGACGAAGCGGACGCCCCGGTCCGGTCCGTACCGGATGCGCAGGATGGCGTCCACATTGTGCAGGCCGAAGTGCCCGCCGGGCCGGGGCGCGCCGTCCCGATACTGGGCCAGGACCTCCTCCGGCACGCCGCAGCCATTGTCCCGGACGGTGAGGATCAGGTCCTCCTCCGTGCGGTAGGCGCTGATGCGGATCTCGCCGCCGGAGCGGTCCCGGAAGCCGTGCAGAATGGCGTTTTCCACCAGCGGCTGGAGCATCAGCTTCGGCACTGGCACGTCCCGCAGCGGCTCGTCCACCTCCACCGTCAGGGCGAACGCGCCGGAAAAGCGGATGTTCTGGATCTCCACGTACCGCTCCACAAGGCGCAGCTCCTGCCGCAGAGGGACCAGCTCATCGGCGGAGATGCTGCTGCGCAGGATGTCGGCAAGGTCGGCGGAGATGGTGGCGATCTCCGGGGCCTGATGGATCTTGCCCATCCACTTGATGGTGTCCAGCGTGTTGTACAGGAAGTGGGGGTTGAGCTGGGCCTGCATCATGCGGATCTGAGCCTCGTTCAGCTCCCGCTGCTGGCGCAGGGAGTCCTTCAGATTCTGCCGCAGGCGCTGGGCCATCCGGTTGAACCGACCGGAGAGCTGGCCCATCTCGTCGATGCGGCGGTTGTCCAGCTGGACGTTCAGGTTGCCCTCCTCCACCTCGCGCATGGCGCTGTTGAGGGCGCGGATCGGCTCAAAGAGCTGGCGGCTGAAGCGCATGGACGCCAGCACGCACAGCCCCAGGCACAGCAGCAGGGAAAGCCCCGCCACCAGATACATCAGTTCGGCGGTGCCCTCGGTCATGGGCTTGGGCTGCTGGAGCACCAGACAGAAGCCGGAGCGCGGCTCCTGCCGGACGAAGTAATCATAAGCGCCGTGGCTGTCGGAGAGGGCCTGTCCGGCCAGAAGCTGGCTGCGCAGGCGGGCGGCCAGCGTCTTGGCGGGGAGGCGTACACCTGATCCCAGAAGGGGTCCAGCAGCAGAAGGCGGCTGGTGGCGGTGTGCTGCCCGTCGAAAAGCGCGGTGAGCTGGGCGGCGGTGACGTCCGCCACCACGTATCCCAGCGGAACGCTGCCCCGCCGGACGGCGCAGGCCGCCTGAATGCAGGCGGAGCTTTTGGACGATGCGCCGCGGTAGACCACGCCGCCGTCCGCCGCCGCGGCCAGCAGCCCCCAGCGGGGGGAGAGGGAGCCGGAGGCGGGCTGGCTGGAGGTGGAGTAGAGCTGGCGGCCGTCCGCGCCGTAAACGGAGAGACTGGCCCCGCCGAGGACCGGCGCGGCCGCGCGGTACAAAACGGAGTAGACGCGCTGCTCGTCCAGCTCGGAGCGGTCCAGCGCCGCCGCCACCGCCGGCTCGGCGCAGAGCTTTTCCATGACGGTCTCGCAGTCGGACAACAGCCCGCTCAGCTCGCCGGACATGGCGTCAAGCTGCGTCTCGGCGGCGTCCGCCGCGCTGCGGGTCAGCGAAAGGCGGAAGATGTTGAGCATCAGCAGCGTGCAGATCAGCAGGGGCAGGATGCCGATGGCCAGAAAGCTGGTGAGCAGCTTCTGGCGGAAGGAGGCGTTTTTCATGACGGCGCGTCCTCCCGCAGAAGCTCCGGCCAGCGGGCGGAGAAGGCGTCCTTCAGCTCCGCCGCCCAGCGGACGGGATAGTCGATGAGCGCCAGCTCGTCCGCAGGGGGCAGCGCGTCGCCGTCGGACACGTCCGTGCGGACGCTGCGGCGGGAGAACTGGCTGACCACCAGCTCCTGCACGTCCCGGCTCTGGGCAAAGTCCAAGAAGGCCCGGGCGTTGTCCGGATGGGGTGCGCCCGCGATCAGGGCGCTGCCGTCCGGCACGGCGCTGGTCCCCTCCTCGGGGTAGACGATGGCGATATCCGCTCCCTGAGCCTGACGCTTCAGGGCGGTCTCCTCCAGCGTCACGCCCACGCGGCAGCTTCCGCCGGCCACCGCGGCCACCACGTCGCCGGAGTCCGGCAGGACCCGGCCCTCCAGCTGGACGGCAAGGCGGTCCAGCTGGTCCCAGTCGTCGCCGGGGAGGGCGCAGAGCATGGTGGCCGCCGCCGTGTAGCTGGAGCCGGACACATTTCAGGCACAATGCCACTACCAGCGCATTGATCACGCTTAAAGGTGCCACC
>OLRS01001980.1_pt1 | contig 17606 bp, 9 predicted proteins | sample 1673171 | NCBI WGS metagenome assembly OLRS01 (sample SAMEA3136762, study PRJEB25190) | human gut metagenome | biome: human gut; feature: human-associated habitat; material: faeces | place: Austria | collected 2013
GCCGCCGGAGCGGTGCTTAAGCCGTAAGGCGGGAATTGTGCGGTGTTGCCTTAAATTTACCTGAAAGGTGAGGATTATAATATGAACGAACAGCGTGTAGCGCGCGTGCGCGCCGAAATGCAGGCGCACGGCCTGACCCAAATGATCATCAGCGACTCCAAAAGCATCTGGTACCTGACTGGTGCCAGTGTGGAGCCGTATGAGCGCCTGATGGCGCTGTACCTGCCGGTGCAGGGCGAGCCGGTCATCTTTTTGAACAAGCTGTTCTTTGTGCCGCAGGCCCCCTGCCGCGAAGTGTGGCACACGGATTCGGACAAGCCGGTGGAGCAGATCGCCGAAGTGGTGGACAAGACCAAGACTCTGGGCATCGACAAGGAATGGCCTGCCAAGTTCCTGATCCCTTTGATGGAGCTGTGCCCCGGTATGCCGGTAGTGCTGGCTTCCGACTGCGTGGATGCCTGCCGCGCCGTGAAGGATGCCGAAGAACAGATGCTGATGAAGGAAGCATCCCGCATCAACGATGAAACCATCCTGAAAGCGCGCGACTACGTCAAGCCCGGCATGACCGAAAAGCAGGTTGCCGAGTACATTGACAACGAGTACAAGAAAGCCGGCTGCGAGAGTGTGGCATTTACCACCATCGTATCCTTTGGTGCAAACGCCGCTGACCCCCACCACGAGCCGGACGATACTGTGCTGGAAAAAGGCGAGTGTGTGCTGATCGATATGGGCTGCTGCAAGAACCGTTACTGCTCCGATATGACCCGCACATTCTTCTGCGGGGAGCCGAAGCCGGAGTATGCCGCCATCCATGACCTGGTGCGCCAGGCCAACGAAGCCGCCGAGGCGATGATCCACCCCGGCGTGCGCCTGTGCGATATTGACGCCGCCGCCCGTGACCTGATCACCAAAGCGGGCTATGGCGAGTACTTCAACCACCGCCTGGGCCACTTTATCGGCCAGACCGATCACGAAAAGGGCGATGTGAGCGCCGCCAACACCGATACCGTAAAGCCGGGCATGATCTTCTCCATTGAGCCGGGCGTATACCTGCCGGGCAAGTTTGGCGTGCGCGTGGAGGACCTTGTCATCGTGACCGAAACCGGCTGCGAAGTGCTGAACCATGTGGATAAGCATTGGAGCGTGGTGGGGGTGTGATTGGCCCCAGACCGGAAATGATAAAATTAGAAATTAGGAATGAGAAATTAGAAATTTGAAAAGGGGCGGAAGTGCTTGAAGAGATCTGTTGTTCGCTTCCTTGCCGCACGATCCGTACAATAAGATTTATGCCCGTCCGGGGCATCGGGGACCCCGCCCTACCGAGAGTTTACAGGTTTGTAACGCGATTTAAAACGATTTGTAGGGAACGGTCTTGACCGTTCCGGGTGTTTTCCTTATTTCCCTTTTGTTGGAATATTGTCCATAGGTTTCGGAACGGTCAAGACCGTTCCCTACAGAGCAAAAATACATAGAAAGCAACACATGACAACAGGCAGCAGCCCACAAAATAGGGCCGCTGCCTGATTTTTTATTTATTTTGTTATATTACGATTAAAGTTTCTTCGGTTCCTTCTTTTCAAAGAAGGAACCAAAACTCCCGTAAAACACTCACGCACCCGGCAGCAGGGCAACGGCATCGCGCAGGATGGTGAGAGGGTCCTCGCCGCGCAGGACATGCAGGCTGATGTAGGGGCGGCCTACGGCGTTGTAGATCACGCGGTGCGGCATGGCATCCATCATGGCCCCCATCTGCGCCGGGGTCACAACATCGGTGTACAAAATCAGATTGTCGTTGCGCTGCACGATCTCCACAATACCTGCGCGGGCGGCTGTCACGCGCACCAGGCTGATGTCCACCAACCCCTGCACACTGCGCGGCGGGTCGCCGTAACGGTCAATCAACTCATCCAGTACATCCGTGGCATCGTCACGGGTGGTGATGGCCGCAATCTTCTTGTAGGCTTCGATCCGCCCGGCGGCATCGGGAATGTAGCTTTCCGGCAGATAGGCATCCACCGTAATGTCAACAAGGCAATCACTCTTGTCCGGCGCAGCAGGCTCGCCGCGGGCGGCTGCAATGGCCTGGTTCAGCATTTTTACATACAGCTCGTAACCAACCGCTTCCATGTGGCCGTGCTGGCTGTGTCCAAGCAGGTTGCCCGCGCCGCGGATCTGTAAATCGCGCATCGCAATGCGGAACCCGGAACCAAAAGAGGTAAACTCCCGGATGGCTGAAAGCCGCTTGGAGGCAATTTCCGTCAACACTTTGTCGCGCTGGAAGGTGAAATAGGCATACGCCTTGCGGTTGGAGCGCCCCACACGGCCGCGAATCTGGTACAGCTGTGAAAGCCCCATGCGGTCCGCATTCTCAATAATCAGGGTATTGCAGTTGCGCACATCCACGCCGGTTTCAATCAGGGTGGTGCAGACCAGCACGTCGATCTCGTTGTCCAACAGCTGCTGCCAAACCGAGGAAATCTGCTCCTCCGTCATTTTGCCGTGGGCGATGCCGACCCGCGCATCCGGCACCAGCTTTTGCACCTTGGCGGCGCACTGCTCAATGGTTTCGACTCGATTGTACAGGTAATACACCTGCCCGCCGCGGGCCAGCTCACGCCGGATGGCTTCGGCAATAATGGCATCGTCATATTCCAGCACATAGGTCTCAATGGGCTGGCGCTCAAAGGGCGGCTGTTCAATGGTGCTCATGTCCCGGATGCCGGACAGTGCCATGTTCAGCGTGCGGGGGATCGGCGTGGCCGACAGCGTCAGCATATCGACACCGATGAAGCTCTCTTTGAGCTTTTCCTTGTGCTTGACGCCGAACCGCTGCTCCTCGTCGATGATGACAAGGCCCAGGTCCTTGAATTTCACATCGCCGGACAGCAGCCGGTGCGTGCCGACTACAATGTCCACGGTGCCGTCCTTCAGCCCGCGCAGCGTCTCCTTCTGCTCCTTGGGGGTGCGGTAGCGGGACAAAAGCCCGATGCGGATGGGGAAGGACTCCATGCGGGTCAGCGCGGTGTTGAAGTGCTGCCACGCCAGAATCGTCGTGGGGGCCAGGATCGCGCACTGCTTGCCGCCCATCACGCATTTGAACGCGGCGCGCAGTGCGACCTCGGTCTTGCCGACGCCGACGTCGCCGCAGAGCAGCCGGTCCATCGGCCACGGCTCCTCCATATCGTGCTTGATGTCCGCCGCGCAGGTCAGCTGGTCGGGCGTTTCCTCATAGGCAAAGCGCTGTTCAAAATCACCCTGCCAGGTGTCGTCGGCGGGGAAGGCGTAGCCGTGCGCCTGCTTGCGGCGGGCGTACAGCTCGATCAGCTCCTTCGCCATCTGCTCCGTCGCAGCCTTGACCTTCTTGCGGGTCTTGGCCCAATCGCTGCCGCCCAGGCGGCTCAGCTTCACGTTGTCGCTGTCGCCCGGCGCAGTGTAGCGGGACAAAAGGTCCAGCTGGGTGACGGGCACGTACAGCACGTCCTTTTTGTCATACTCGATGCGCAGATAGTCCTTTGTGACGCCCTGCACGGCCATCCGCTGGATGCCCGCGTACCGCCCGATGCCGTGGTTCTGGTGGACGACCAGATCACCCACCGAGATTTCGCTCAGGCTGTTCAGCGCGTCCTTATTGCGCTTTTTCTTCTTCTGTGCGCCGCTCACGCCGAAGGCGCGGGCCGTAAACACGGCGTACTTCGCAAACGGCAGACTGCACCCGGCGGAAAGCTGCCCCGGCAGGATCTGCACCAACCCGGCGCTCGGCTCCGCCGCCGCGTCCGTCGTGACGTTCAGCCCTTTGGTGCGCAGGTCGGCGGCCAGACCTGCCGCCGCACGGGGCGTGCCGGCCATGACTGTGACAGCCGTGCCGCCGCTGCAAAGCGGCTGGATGTCCTCCAGCAGCGCCGCGACCTCACCGCCCCAGGCGGGCAGCGTGTGGGCGGGTGCGTTGACGATGGCTTTCAGCGGCACATCGGGCATGCTGCGGGCAAAGTTCTCGGCGCAGAGCGTGCGGTGTGCGGCGCACTGCGCCCAGAGCCAGCCGCTCTCGGCGTAGAGCTTATCCAGCCCTGCCGCCAGCACGCCGTCCTCCAGCAGGGCGGAAAGCTCCTCGCCCCGGCGGAACGCGGTGGCGCGCTCGGCCTCCCGCAGGGAGGCCGGCTCCTCCAGGATCAGCAGCGGATCGTCAAAGTAGTCTAAAATCGTCGCAGGCTCGGGATAGCGCAGCGTGAGATATTTGTCCATGTTGACGGGCATCGCGCCGCCGTCCAGCTGTGCCAGGTCCGCAGCGGTGCAGGTCTCCAGCGCCGTGCGCCGCCTGCCGCGGGCCTTTTTGATATAGGAGCGGATCTTCTCCGCTGCGTCGGCAGGCTGACCGAACAGTATCTCCCGCGCGGGGGAGACGTAGATTTTTTCAATCGGCTCGTCGCGGCGCTGGGTCGCCAGATCGAAGGTGTGCATCGTGTCGATCTCGTCGCCCCAGAACTCCATGCGGGCGGGCTGCTTCATGTCGGGCGCGTAGATGTCCGCAATGTCGCCGCGGATCGAAAACTGACCCGGGCCGTCCACCTGGTCGCGCCGCGTATAGCCTGCGCCGTACAAAAGCGCGGTCAGCTCGGCGCGGGGCAGTGTGTCGCCGGGGCGCAGGCTGCGAGTGTTCGCGCAGAAATCCGCCCGCGGCGTCGTGTATTGGGTCAGGCCCTCGTCGGGCACGCAGACGGCCTGCAGCCGCCCGCCGACGAGGTCGCCCAGCACGGCCAGACGGCGGTATTCGTACTCGCGGCCCGTGCCCTCGATGGGGCGCAGCACATAGTCGCGGGCAGGGAACACTGCCGCCGCCACGCCCAGCGCGTTCAGGTCGCCCGCAAACCGGGTCGCCTCGGCCTCGCCGGGCGTCACGATGCAGAGCGGCTTGTCGAGGGCCTTCGCCAGCGCGGCATAGACCATCGCCCGGCCCGACCCCGGTATGCCAAATAAGGCGCAAGCCCCCGGACCCCCGAGCGCCTGCGCCAGTTTTGCGTATTCGTCTGTTTTGGTGAAAAGTGCGTTGAACATAAAAGAACCCATTGTATAAAGCAAACGTAGGGCGGGGTGACCTCACCCCGCCGCGGCGGCCTGAGGTCAGGCCGCCCTACGTCTGACCGAAAATTGGCTTCTTGCTTATCAGCCGTTCAAGAACTCCGTCTTGAGCCAGCCGTAGGTGCCGTTGTAGTTCACAACGACCCAGCTGCCGTCCTCATTGGTGCCCAGCGCGGTCACGCCGGTGGAGGCGGGCACCTGACCGATCTTGTCATAGTCGGTGCCGGGGCCGCCGCGCATGTTCAGGTTGTTGCCGTCGGTCACGGTGTAGGTCGGCTGCTCACCCTCATTATAATAGGTGGTGGGCTGCACGCTCAGGCCCTCGTACTCGGGCACGGGCGTGGGCTCCGGCGTCGGCTCGGGGGTGGCCTCGGGCTCGGCGGGCGCCTCCTCGGCAGGGGTGCTCTCTGCGGTAAAGTTGTCGGCGGTGGGATCGTCAACGCCCTCCGCGGGGGCACTGCTGCTGATGGTATCGCCGGAGGCGGGCTGGCTGCCTCCGGTTTGGCCGTCAAAGGTGCCGCTCAGCAGCAGGACACTGAAAATGATGGAGGCGACGAGCGCTACAGCGCAGAGCACCAGACGGGTCATTGCTTTTTTACGGATTTCACTCATGATTCACGTCCCCTTAGTGGTTGAACTTGTTCTGGGCGTACTGCAGATTGTCGTCCATCAGCAGCTTGCAGGCTTCCTCAATGTCCGGGTAGCGGTCCGTCATGGCCTTGCGGTCTGCGGCAGGCAGCTTGCCCAGCACCCAGGCGGCCAGGTCATACTGCGGGTTCGGTTTGGCGCCGATGCCGATGCGGATACGGCTGAAATGGTCGGTGCCCAGGCTGGCAATGATGCTTTTCAGTCCGTTGTGCCCGCCGGCAGAGCCGTGGGGCCGGATGCGCAGATGTCCCGGCTCCTGGGTGATGTCATCGCACAGCACAATGATGTGGTCTGCCGGGATCTTGTAAAAGTTGGCGGCGGGGGCAATGCTCTGGCCGCTCAGGTTCATGTAGGTCAGCGGCTTGAGCAGCACGACCTTGTGGCCGTTCACCTGTGCCGTGCCGTACAGGCCCTGCCATTTGGCTTTGGCAATGTCGCACTGCCACTGCGCGGCCAGATAGTCCAGCGCCTCAAAACCGGCGTTGTGGCGGGTGCCGTCATATTTCGGTTCGGGGTTGCCCAGTCCGGCAATCAGCCAGTCCGCCCCGGAGGTCATTTCGAACATAGATATATCCTTTGAAAAATCGTGAAGTACCGTAGGGGCCGGGCATGCCCGGCCCGGCAGCGTAAGATAAGCGGCTGCTTATGGGAAGGCCGCGGGGCGTCGAGGACGCCGCCCCCTGCAACGCTTTACTTCCCTTTCTTCTCCGCTTCCAGCTTCTGCTTCTTGGCGATATACTTCTCCAGCTTGCGCTCGCCCCAGCCGTCGATCTCGGCCTGCTTGGCGCGCTCGATGCCCAGCGCACCGGCGGGCACATCATGGCCGATGGTGGAGCCGGCAGCCGTGAACGCATGGTCGCCGATGGTGACGGGTGCGACCAGGTTCGTGTTGCAGCCGATGAACGCATAGTCGCCGATGGTCGTGTGGAACTTGCCCTCGCCGTCGTAGTTGCAGGTGACGGTGCCGCAGCCGAAGTTGCAGTACTTGCCCACCGTGGCATCGCCGATGTAGGTCAGATGGCTGACCGTGTTGCCCTCGGCAAAGTCGGCGTTCTTCGTTTCAACATAAGCGCCCAGATGGCAGCCCTCGGCGGTTTTGGTGCCGACGCGCACATGGGTGAAGGGACCGATCTTGTTGTTGGGGCCGATGTGGCTCCCATAGCACTGGCTGGCATTGATCGTGGACCCGGCGTCAACGACGGTGTCCTCCAGCAGGGTGTTGGGGCCGATGACGCAGTCCGGGCCGATGACCGTCTGGCCGCGCAGGATGCAGCCCGGCAGGATAGTCGCACCGGGGGCAATGATGACCTCCGGCTCAATGCAGACGTTATCACTGATAAAATTCACGCCGTTATCCAGATGGCGCTCAAACGTGGCGGCATAGCGCTGCTGTGCCAGCTCGAAATTCTCTCTTGCGGTAGACATATAGCGGTTCTTCCTTTATACACTCATTTCGTGCCCGCGGCGCACGGGGGCTGCCGACGGACCTTATACCTATATATTGTATAACATGCGGCGCATTTTAGCAAGCCGAAAAACGCCGTTCGCCGTAAAAATTTACCGCGGCACTCAAAAAGAAAAAAGTGACAGCTCGAAAAATATTTCGAACTTTCCACCCATTATAAAATACACGATTTTTGTGCAAATTGCAATACCTGAACCAAAAAAGTTTGGCAACTTTTCAGCGAAACTATTGAGCATTTTTTTAACAATCTACTGGAAATCTGTCTTTCGGTCTGTTATAATGGACTATGCAAACATGATTTATGTGATGCAAACACGTCACCAATTTGGGAGGTAACTATGAGCAAGAAATTCTTGTATCTGTTCAAAGAGGGCCATGATGCCTTCGGCGGCGACCAGACCACCATGAAGAACACTCTGGGTGGTAAGGGTGCCGGCCTGGCCGAGATGACCCACGCCGGCATGCCGGTTCCGCAGGGCTTCACCATCACCACCGAGGCCTGCACCCAGTACTATGCTGACAACCGCGAGATCAACGATGAGATCAAGGCAGACATCTTCAAATACATGGGCATCCTCGAGGAGCAGACCGGTAAGACCTTCGGCTCCATCGAGAACCCCCTGCTGGTTTCCGTCCGTTCCGGCGCACGTCAGTCCATGCCCGGCATGATGGACACCATCCTGAACCTCGGCCTGAACGATCAGGCTGTTGAGGGTCTGGCCAAAAAGACCAACAACCCCCGTTTTGCCTACGACTGCTACCGCCGCTTCATCCAGATGTACTCTGACGTCGTCATGGAGTTGGGCAAGAGCTTCTTCGAGGAGCGCATCGACGCTATGAAGGAGCGCAAGGGCGTCAAGCAGGACGTTGAGCTGGACGCCAACGACCTGAAGGAGCTCGTCAAGGAGTTCAAGCAGATCTACCTTGAGAAGCAGGGCGAGGAGTTCCCGCAGGACCCCAAGGAGCAGCTGATCGGTGCCGTCAAGGCCGTTTTCCGTTCCTGGGATAACCCCCGCGCCAACGTGTATCGTAAGATGAACGAGATCCCCTACGAGTGGGGCACTGCCGTCAACGTGCAGCAGATGGCCTTCGGTAACTCTGGTATGCGTTCCGGCACCGGCGTTGCCTTCACCCGTAACCCCGCCACCGGCGAGAAGAAGCTGATGGGCGAGTACCTGATCAACGCCCAGGGCGAGGACGTCGTCGCCGGTATCCGTACTCCTTCTCCCATCAGCAAGCTGCATGAGGAGATGCCCGAGGTCTACGATCAGTTCGTTGAGATCGCTACCCGCCTCGAGAACTACTACAAGGATATGCAGGACATGGAGTTCACCATCGAGGATGGCAAGCTCTTCATGCTGCAGACCCGTAACGGCAAGCGTACCGCCCAGGCTGCTCTGCAGATCGCCTGCGACCTGGTGGACGAGGGCGTTATCGATGAAAAGACCGCTGTCCTGCGCGTTGAGCCCAAGCAGCTCGACACCCTGCTGCACCCGCAGTTCGATGCCGCTGCCCTGAAGGCCGCCCAGGCTATCGGCAAGGGCCTGGCCGCTTCTCCGGGATCTGCCTGCGGCCGCGTCGTATTCTCTGCTGAGGACGCCGAGGAGAAGGTCAAGGACGACGCTTGGAAGAAGGTCGTTCTGGTTCGTCTCGAGACCTCTCCCGAGGACATCGTCGGCATGCAGGTCTCTCAGGGTATCCTGACCGTCCGCGGCGGTATGACCAGCCACGCTGCTGTTGTCGCCCGCGGCATGGGCACCTGCTGCGTTTCCGGCTGCGGCAACGACAACACCGTTGCTATCGACTATGATGCCAAGGTCATCACCATCAACGGCCACACCTTCCACGAGGGTGACTGGATGAGCATCGATGGCTCTACCGGCAACATCTACGAGGGCCAGATCGCTACCGTGGCTTCCACCGAGAATGCCAACTTCAAGCGCTTCATGGGCTGGGCTGACGCAAACCGCCAGATGAAGGTCATGACCAACGCCGACAACCCGCGTGACGCGCAGAACGCCGTTGACATGGGTGCCGAGGGCATCGGTCTGTGCCGTACCGAGCACATGTTCTTCGCCGAGGACCGCATCAAGGCTGTCCGTGAGATGATCTGCGCCCGTACCGTTGAGGAGCGCAAGGCTGCCCTGGCTAAGGTCGAGCCGTTCCAGGAGGCCGACTTCACCGCTATGTACCGCATCATGGGCGAGCGTCCGATGACCATCCGTTATCTGGATCCGCCGCTGCATGAGTTCCTGCCCACCAAGGCCGAGGACATCGAGGCTCTGGCTAAGGACATGGGTATGACCACCGAGGAGCTGAACAACGTTGTTGTCAGCCTGCACGAGTTCAACCCCATGATGGGTCACCGTGGCTGCCGTCTGGCTGTTACCTATCCCGAGATCGCCGAGATGCAGACCAACGCTGTCATCAAGGCTGCCCTCAAGGTTTCTGCCGAAACCGGCAAGATGATCACCCCCCACATCATGATTCCTCTGGTTGGCGAGGTCAAGGAGCTGAAGTTTGTCAAGGACGTTGTCGTCAAGACTGCCGATGCCCTGATCGCCGCTGCCGGCGTTGACATGAAGTACGAGGTCGGCACCATGATCGAGATCCCGCGTGCCGCTCTGACCGCCGGCGAGATCGCCAAGGAAGCTGACTTCTTTAGCTTCGGCACCAACGACCTGACCCAGATGACCTTCGGCTTCAGCCGTGACGACGCTGCCAAGTTCCTGACTGCTTACTACGACAACAAGATCTACGAGAGCGATCCGTTCCAGCATCTGGATCAGATCGGCGTTGGCAAGCTGGTCAAGATGGCTGCCCACGATGGCCGCGCGACCAACCCGAACCTGGGTCTGGGCATCTGCGGCGAGCACGGCGGCGATCCCAGCAGTGTCGAGTTCTGCCACAACGTTGGCCTGGACTACGTCAGCTGCTCTCCCTACCGTGTTCCCATCGCCCGCCTGGCCGCCGCACAGGCAGCTATTAAAGCTCCCAGAGCGAAGTAATTGATTTTTGACGAGTCATCGTTAAAAATTCAAGCTCGAAAAAGGCTGAAAATTGACTAAAATGTGCGCCACTGCTTGTCAGCGGCGCACATTTGTTTTTCCGTCAAACATACACTTCAACCCTTAAATCTGTCCAAGAACAGCGTCTGAACTGGCTCGGCATACCGTTTTTTTGACGATATTGACGTGCGGTTTCGAAGTTGATTCTGAATTTCAGCAGGGGATCTTGCTCGATTTTCGTCAAGTCGGTTCGTTCAGCGTGAGGAACCTGCGGACCGAAATTCAGCTTCCAGCGGTAGAGGTTGTCCTTGATAGGCGTGACAACCTCTACAAATTCCTGAATCAGTGAATCAGGCAACTTCGGTGCAGAAAGATCCACGATTCGATTCAGCGCAGCAGTCAGTTCCTTCATAGAAGGAGTGGCTGCTGCTTTTTGTTGTGCTGCCATTTCGGCTGGAGGGTGCTGCAAAGCGCAGATTTCCTGCTCCGTCTTGGCGCACAGTTCCTTGTACTCATCACGCCCCAAGTCACCGTCTGCGTACATTTGAGCAAGCCGCAGTTTGCGATTTTTCAGCTTACTGATCTGGGCGCTGCTGCTGGCAACCGAGCAGGCAGGAGCCGCGCGGTTGCTGACAGAGTCTATCATAGCAACCGCTTTTTTCACTGCCGCATTTTGGTCGCCCCAGATACGGTCAAAAATCAACTTTGCCATAAGTTCCAGTTTCCATTCGCATATCGAAATTGCATCGCAGGATGACTGTCCTTGCAGATTGTGTTCCACAACAAAAGAACGGGAAACATTCACTGTCCGGTAATTGCATTGATACCCGTAAACCGGCGTTCCGTCTTTCAAAACGCGCCACTTGAAACGGTTAAACCCGCCGCCGCAGCGGCAACGAAGTTTTTGTGTCCATAGATGCATCGGACCAAGATAACCGGCGCGGCGTGTGGAGCCGTCCGACATCCGATATGTGGCGATTTTTTGCTTGCGGATTCGATCACATTCGTGCCACAATTCCTCAGAAATAAGCGGCGGGAAGTTGCCCTTGACAAGTTGAATGCTATCTTCATCGAGATTCTTTACGCGAACCTTGTCAATGTAATTGGTGGTCTTGGACTTGTTGTAGCCTATGTACCCCATATAGATGGCGTTGCGTAGCATCTTACTGATTTTGATGCAAGACCATTTTACATTGCCTTGGCTATCCTTATACCCAAGGCGCGTAAGCTCGTTGCAGATCAGACTTTGCCCGTAGCCTCTGGAGTACATATCAAATACAAAGCGAACGACTTTTGCCTGCTCCTCGTTGATGGTGTAGGTGTTATGAGCTTTGTCTAAATCATAGCCCAAAATGTTGCCATTCCCGTAGAGAACACCGTTTTGGCGGCTGATCATTTGACCGGCTAAGACACGTTCGGAAATTTTGCGGCTTTCCTCCTGCACAAGAGAGGACATAATGCTCAGGCGCAGTTCGCCATCGCTGTCCAATGTCCAGATGTTGTCAGACACGAAGTAAACCTCCACACCAATGCCGCGAAGCTCTCTTGTGATGGAGAGTGTATCAACGGTGTTTCTGGCAAAGCGGCATACCTCGCGGGTGACGATCAGGTCGAATTTTCCGTTTCGGGCATCGTCCAGCATTCGCATAAAAGATGGACGCTTTTTTGCAAGCGTTCCGGTAATGCCTTCGTCAATGTAGCGCCCGACCAGCTGCCAATTCGCGTGGTACTTCAATTGGTCATCGTACCATTGCATCTGATTGCTGAGCGCGTCCTTCTGCTGTTCGTGCTGTGTGGAAACTCGACCGTAAAAGACCATGCGGCGGTCACGGTTGCGGTCTAAATTCATAGACCCGAAATATAGCTGTTGTTGTGTTGTCTGCATTTGCGTTACCTCCTTTCCTCGCAGTATATAGGAAGTTGAAAAACGATGGTAGGCTGTCGTTTTATTGCTTGACAGGCTTGACAAGTGCGGAATATTGTGCTGTGACCTGACGGTAAACCGTGTGATTGATAAGACCCTCACGGTAGAGAACAGCAACCAGTTTCACGGCAATGACATCACTACTGATTTGCAGGGGAGAATCCGTGGGATGTGTGCATTTCATAGTATACCTCCTGTTCATTATGTATTTGATTCCACAAGCATAGCGGTCACCTGTGGAAAACAAGTGGCCGCCATAATCTGGAATCAAATGGTATACCCTATTCGACACTACTTCCCGGATATAAGGGCGAACCACCGACCCGGCTGCTGGAAACAGCTCCCACTTCCTGTACCACATTGTTGGCAGTACCGCCGACGCCTTGAGAGCATCGCCACGGTGTGTATCATGATTGCTGACCCTTCGCTTGAGGTATGTGTTCCACGCCACCTCTCCCGCCTCTGGGGGCGCTCCGCTGCGGTTAGGCAGCCTCATCGCGTCAGAGTCGGGACGCACCTGCCGAAACGCTCCTTGGGTTGCGGCAAGGTCAGTTGTATGTAGCCGGTGATTCGGATATTCGGTTATCAAGGTGCAGAAAAGGGGGACGAGGGATTTTTTGTCCCTCTATATATGAATATCGCTTTAGGAAGGTAAAAGTTGGAGAAAAATCTACAATTTTTTCAAAAAAATACCGCCCCATCTCACGATAAGGCGGTAGATTGCGTTATTCTATGCTGCTCCTAAGTTTTTAGATAATAAATCACCATTGGCGGCGTTCTCAAACACTTCAAAAGCATCTTGTAGTTCTTCCAATCACAGCTGGCGTGTCTCTTTCCAGAGTATTTGTTTTCCGCGACATCATTTAGCATCATCAGAATAAAACCCGATGGCCTTTTGCAAAGCCAAGAACTGCTTCAGCAGTTATCGCTGCTTTGTTCCATAAATACCCTCCTTGCTGCACGTAATAAAACCATCTCTATATGGTGATATTCTCAGAATTTCATCTGTCTGCATAATCTGGCACCATTGACATAAATGTCATTTGCCAGTTCTGTAACAAGCCGCATATCCTGCCAGGTTTCACACTTATTCCCCATAAAAGTAATGTTATCAAAATGGACATCATGGACACGTACTTCTTCTGTCGGTGTCTGATACCCCCGGATCATGGAGACCGGGATATCTCCGTTCAGCACCTGGATATTATCAAAATAGATATCATTAATCTCTCCTTTGGCAAGCTGTTCCGTATATTTGCAAAGCAGAACCTTAATATCGAACAGTTTCTGTTCTGCCTGCTCTACTCTGATATTTTTATAATGTATATCATGAACATGGCCGCCATCTGCCTGATGGATGGAAAGCGCCGCACCACCCATGTTTCCTTCATACTGGCAGTGTATAATATCACAATCCTCAAATACTAGGTCGTGGATTTCGCTCTGGAGGGCATAACCAAGCTCTATGGCATTACCGGGTTCTGCATTCCAGATCACGTTATTGTGAACACGCACTTTTGTTACGTCACGTACCGTTGACGGATCTTCAAACAATCTTTGGGATTTGATGCAGATACTGTCGTCTGTGGAACGGATAAAGCAATTTTTTACCTCTACGTCCTGGCTGCTCGTAATATCAATACCGTCTCCCGTTACAATCCTCGACATAATATTCATATCATCAATCACAACATGGTCACACGCCGCAGGAACTACATGCCAGGAAGGACCGTCTACAGCAGTAAAGCCTTTTAATAGTACATTATTACACCACTTGGCATAGATAAAGAAACGGTCTGCATTACTGTCCGGCAGATGCCAGCAGGCTCCGTTGATAATTCCGTTTCCTACAATGGAAATATTGTCACAATGGTCTGCGTATACACAACCTGATACAACAGCACCTTCCTCTATGTAAACCGTATCATTGGACTTTAAGGTAAGAACTCCTACATTATATACCTTGCCCTTTTCAAAGCAGATGGTGGTATCTGCCGGCTTCTCAATCCTGTGCGAGCAAAGCACAAACAATGCATCATGAAGACCACCATCTGTCTCTACAGTAAACTTTCTCGGTTCATCAAGATGGATATGGACTGTTTCTCCTTTTACAAAAGGAACTATGCCAAAGCTGGACGGACGGATTTCAAGTTTTTCATATGGTGTATGGATTGAAATCTCCAGATCATACGCTTCGTTATCTACTACTACAACATAGTCAAACGAATCTGTATGGTATACCACACGCTCTGTTCCATTGCAGGTAACACTGTATTTTGTTGATTTTTCCAATTCATCTACAGATTTTAAAATAAATCTCGGTTCCTTGACCGGGTCCGGATTAGGATAATAAATCAAATCATTTTCAAAATCCTTCATGTCTCTTTTCTCCTATTCTTGTATAATGTTCTCAGAAACAAGGTGGTCACTACTGTTTCCAATACTGATACGCAGTTTCATTCCGCTGCTGACGGTTTCCATGTTTTTCCCATAATATGAAAATTCTTCCTGGTCAATCAAGAAATCTACATCCTTCTTTTCCCCCGGCTCCAGGAAAACCTTTCGGAAACGGACAAGTTCTTTCTTTGGACGTACTACAGATGCATATAATGTTTCATAATAACACTGGACTACTTCCGCCCCCGCAACATTCCCTGTATTGCACACATTACAATGTATATGTACTTTTTTATCCTGTCCTGTCTGCACATCAATGTCCGAAATATCAAACTCTGTATAGGACAATCCATAGCCAAATGGATATAACGGCGTATTTGGGATATCCATATATCTGCTGGTGAAACGATTTTCTGAATTATCTTCTGTAAGTATATGTCCGGTTTTTACATCCCAGTAGCTTATGGGCACCTGTCCCACACACCATGGAATACTCACAGATAATTTGCCGGAAGGGTTTATTCTGCCATACACAATATCTATGATTGCTTCAGCTCCCATAGTGCCGGGTCTCCATGCCATAATGACAGCCTTGGATCTTTCTGATATCCTCCGCAGGTCCAATGGTCTTCCTGTAATTACCACAGTCACAATATTACTTGTACGTTCTGCTATTTTTTCAAATAACACCTGCTGTTCTTCCGGCAAAGTCAGAAATGCCCTGCTGGCAGCCTCTCCTGACTGGGACTCATGTTCACCCAGTACACATACAACCGTATCTTCATGGGTTATCGTTTCCAGCCACTGCTCATCCCTTGGCTTGTCAGACAATTCCTGTTCCACCTGCCATACCTTACACTCTTCATCAGAAAGAATATTGCATCCTGTAATACATTCTGCTTCTATCTGCTTTTTTTGTAAAACATCTTCTATTGTTTCAACTGCCTCATGTTCTCCAAAAATTGACCAGCGGCTTAAAAATTCTCTTGACGCTGTATAAGGACCTGCCCAGATAACTTTCTTCTTCCTGCTTAATGGCAGCAGCTTTTCATTTTTCAAAAGGACACAGCTTTCGCCCGCCAGCTGATATGCCTTTTCCCGGTTATGCAGAGTCAGTTTTCCACTCTTTCCAAGACCGGCAAACGGATTTTCAAAAAGCCCCAGCTGATTTTTCATCATCAGGACCCTGAATGCACTTTCATCAACAAACGCTTCCGGAATTTTGCCGCTTTCCACCAGTTTTTCAAGACACAGCATATAAGCAGGACTCATCATATCAATGTCTACACCGGCTTCGGAAGCCTGAATTGCTGCTTCTTCCATATCAGCTGCCACTCCCTGTTCTTCCAGCTGACCTATGGAGCCCCAATCTGAAATTACAGTTCCCTCAAATCCTTCCTTATCCCGCAGAAGCCCTTTAAGAAGTTCCTTATTTCCGCTTATCGGTTTACGGTCAATAGCATTAAAAGCTGTCATGACCATAGCAGGCTTTGCTTTTAATGCCATACGGAAAGGTTTTACATACTGTTCCAGAAATGTCCGCTGGGATATTTCAACATCATTATATTCCCTTCCTGCATTCACTGCCCCATAACCCGCAAAATGCTTCAGGCATGCCGCTATTCCGGCATCATCTTTCTGCTGATAGCCATCTACCATTGCTTTTCCCATGATCCCATTTACATATGGATCTTCTCCAAAGGATTCCATCATCCTTCCCCATCTGGGATCTCTTGAAACATCAATCATAGGAGAAAATGTTGCTCTGAGCCCTTCTGAAGATGCCTCCAAGGCAGCTATAGAAGCCGCCTCAGACACCAGTTCCGGATGAAATGAACACGCCTGCCCCAACGGAATCGGAAAAATCGTCCGACATCCATGGATAACATCTGCCATAAAAAGAAGCGGAATATGATGGGGATGCTGTTCCATATATCTGCTCTGAATATCATAAATTTTATCTTTACCGATCACTCCAAGCACTGAACCGGCATATTGAATGATCCATTCCGGTGGTAACTGTTCGCCAACAACACCGGTGAGTACTGCCTCTTTATCGAAGTATACACCGGTGAGCTGCACCATCTGTCCTATTTTTTCCTGTAATGACATTTCTGACAGCAATTGCTGTAATTCATGTATTTCCATAAATACTCCTTATGCAAAGTAGATTGTCTTGCCACTTTCTGCGGACTGGTAGATTGCTTCCAGAATACGTGTGACAACTGCAGCCTGTGCAGGCTTCACAACCTGTTCTGCCCCATCAACAACGATGTGGTAAAACAATTCCTGTTCATAGTCTGCTGCTGACTTTTCTTTTCCTGAGAAAAATGCTACTCCACCGCTTGATAATTCCGGTTTCTCTACTACCTGTGTATTATGGTGGATGTAATTGATCCTAAGGCCATCTTTCATATCAGCTCCGGCTTTGGTACCACACAGACTTGTTTTTGCCTCATCAACCTCCAGTGTGTTCAGTGCCCAGGCTGATTCCAGTTCGATCACTGCCCCATTTTTCATACGGATAAAGCCAAAAGCAGAATCTTCTACACAGAACTTATCCGGATCCCAGTTACCAAATGCATTTCCCTGGTCTGTCTGATCAGACAGCTTGTGGAAGGAAGCTCCCGTAACAGACTGCACTTCATAATTATCCATCATCCATAATGTCAGATCCAGTGCATGTGTACCAATATCAATCAGAGGACCGCCGCCCTGTGCTTCTTTATCCATAAATACTCCCCATGTAGGAACACCTCTTCTTCTGACTGCATGTGCTTTTGCATAGTAGATATCTCCCAGATCACCTTTCTGGCATGCCGCATGAAGGTTCTGTACCTCCGGGCGGAAACGGTTCTGATATCCTACTGTAAACTGCATTCCGGATTTCTTCCATGCCTCTACCATTTTCTCTGCTTCTTCTGTGCTATGAGACATTGGTTTTTCGCAATATACATTCTTCTTTGCTGCAAATGCTGCAATTGCGATTTCACTGTGTGATACGTTTGGTGTACAGATATGTACGACCTCAACTGCCGGATTTGCCAGTACCTCGCGGTAATCTGCTGTCACCTGTGCGCCCGCTACTCCG
>OLRS01001987.1_pt1 | contig 17578 bp, 19 predicted proteins | sample 1673171 | NCBI WGS metagenome assembly OLRS01 (sample SAMEA3136762, study PRJEB25190) | human gut metagenome | biome: human gut; feature: human-associated habitat; material: faeces | place: Austria | collected 2013
CATAAACTAATTTAAACGCAATATTTCTTTAATAATATTTATGGCTACACTGAAGAACCTCCCCAAAATATGTCCCTCCTGCGGTAAACGATTGAGCGTACAAGCGATGCATTGCAACGGATGCGATACGCATATCGAAGGCGACTACAACCTCCCGGTGATGATGCAGCTTTCGGCTCCCGACCAGCAATTCGTGCTCGATTTCGTAAAAAGCAGCGGCTCCCTGAAGGAGATGGCGCAGAAATTAGGGCTCAGTTACCCTACGGTACGCAACCGTTTGGACGACATAATTGCTCAACTTAATCAATTCGAAGGCGATGAACAGGATTCTTAACCCGTTTGAATACCTTTCTACCGGGAAAGCGCTCGGCTGGGGCCTTGCCGGGACTCTTTTTTCCATCTGCCTGCTGACGGCGGTGAGCTGGCCTGTCGGGGACGATCTGTCGAAGATCGTCACGATCCTCTCTTCGAACCTGCTTTTGTGGATTCCCCTTTCGCTGTTGCTCTACGTGCTGGCCCTGCTCTTCTCGCCGTCGCGTATCCGCGCAGTCGATATCTTTGCCACGAACCTTTTTGCCATGTTGCCCACGATCGTCATACTCGGGGTGCTGAGCGTGCCTTCGAAATGGCTGGGAGGGCTTGTCTGCGAGCCCCGCAGCGCCTGCGAGGTGATGAAGCTCGCAGGGTATAACCTGATCGTGATCCTGCTGTCGGTCTCGATGGCCTGGTCGATGGTCTGGGGCTGTTTCGCCTACCTCGTCTCGGCCAATATGAAGGGGTGGCGCGGGATTTCCATCTTTGTCATCTGCTATGTTTTCGTCAGCGTCGTCAACCAGTTGCTGATCGCCTATTCGAGTCCGGGCAAGGCAACCGAGCATACGCTTTACGCGTTTCCGAAAGGTATCCAGAGGGATATTGAAAAAAAAGGGTATGATATGACCATGCCGGAGGAGTATCCGGGTAAATTTAAGTTCGCAGATACGGGTGAAATCGCGGAGTATCAGGGCTATCCGGACGCGACGGTCTTAAAACCCGGCGGAGATGGCGGTAAAAACGGCTTTGGCGGCGTCAAGGCGACGTTTAAGTATGACGCTTCCGATCGCAAATATTACCGCTGGACTTACGGTAATCCTCACACAGATGAGCTGAACGGTAAACAGGTGGCGGTGACCAACGTCATTTTCCAGTACTGCGACGGTAACGTGCTGGACGCCAAGGATTATCTGCATTTTGCCACCCAGTCCAACGGAAACGAATGTAAGGTATTTACCAACGGTAAGGAGATCGACGGCTACTGGAAGAATCCGGGAGAGCTGGGAACTCCGGCCCGCTATTATGATGAAAACGATCAGGAAATTGTATTAAATAACGGAAAGACCTTTATCTGTATCATCTGGAATGATTATAAGGGTGATGTGGTCGTTCAGTAAGGAAAAACAGAATCATGGGAAAGAAAAACAGTTCAAAATCCAATTATATTATGCAGGGCAGCATTCTGGCCATTGCGTCCATCGTGAGCCGGATCATCGGACTTCTCTACCGGCTGCCGGTGACCAATATCATTACAGACCACGGAAATGATTATTATTCCGCAGCCTACGAGATCTACAATGTCATTCTGCTGATTTCCTCTTACAGTCTGCCGCTGGCAGTATCCAAGGTGGTGTCGGCCAAGGTGGCACTTGGCGAATACCGGAATTCCTGGAGAGCTTTCAAGGGAGCCTTGTATATGGCTTTGGTGGTCGGCGCAGCCGGTTCGGCTCTGACCTTCTTTGGCGCCGGCTTTTTCACCGGAACCCTGTTAAATACGCCGGAGAGTGAGCTGTGTCTGAAGGTACTTGCGCTGGCCGTCTTTGTCATGGCGGTGATGGGCGTACTCCGTGGCTTCTTCCAGGGCATGGGAACCATGATGCCTACGGCTATTTCCCAGATCATTGAGCAGATTGTCAACGCTATCGTGAGCATTGCGGCGGCCAGCTATCTGTTTTCCTACGGCGTAAAGCTGGATGCGGCGGCAGGTATTACCAATGGGAAGAGCGGAGCCATCTACGGCGCGGCGGGAAGTACACTGGGTACCAGCCTGGGCGCAGCAGCAGGCCTTCTGTTCCTGATTATTGTCATGCTCATGTACAACCGGGTACTGCAGAAAAATATGCGCCGGGATCACGTAAGCCGGCAGGAAAGCTACGCAAGTACCCTGCGGGTGCTGATTATGACCATCGTACCGGTCATTTTAAGTACAGCTGTCTACAATATCAGCGGCATTGTAGATCAGGGCGTATTCAAATATCTGATGCTGGATGTACAGAAGGCGGATAAGAGTACGGTCGAGATCTACTGGGGCATCTATGTGGGCAAATACAAGCTTCTGACCAATGTGCCCATCGCAGTGGCATCAGCCCTGTCCGCGTCCACCATTCCGGCCCTTACGAGAGCCCGGATTTCCGGCGACTGGGATGAGATGCGGAAAAAGACCGAGGGCGCTATCCGCATGGTTATGATGATCTGCATTCCCAGTGCCTTCGGCCTGACTGCGCTTGGCGAGCCAATTCTTGATCTGCTGTCCTGGAATACCAATGAGATTGCGCCGAAGCTCTTTTTGATTGGTTCTGCCTCTGTCATTTTCTATGGCCTGTCTACCCTGACGAATGGGATCCTGCAGGGTATTGATCGGATGCAGATTCCGGTACGCAACGCCGTGATTGCGCTGGTGACCCATCTGCTCCTGATGATTAGTCTGGTGCAGCTTGGCAAGCTTCATATCTATGGTGTGGTGTTGGCCTATATGTTCTTCGCCATCCTTATGTGTATCCTGAACGGAGCGGCTATCCGGAAGCATCTGGATTACCATCAGGAGATCAAACGAACCTTTTTGATTCCGGGCGTGTCATCCCTGATTATGGCGTTGGCGGTATGGCTTCTGTACCAGCCCCTTCATAAAGTAATCGGGGTACGGATTTCTACGCTGTTGTGCCTGATCCTGGCTGTAATCATTTATGCGTTTTTCGTTCTGCTGCTGCATGGCATCACAGAGGAAGAACTGAGAAGCTTCCCAAAGGGAAGAACGATTGTTCGTATGTTGAAGAAGATTCATCTGATTTAAAAAAAGTTGTGCATGGAACCCCCTTCTTTTTGGACATACTGTTCAAAAAGGAGGGGTTTTTATGGCAAAACGATTTCTGGCGGCAATGGCCGGGATCGCGTTCCTGATGACACTGGCCTATTATTCCGGCAGTCTTAGGTCGGAGCGGGCTATGGAGCAGGAAAAGGATCGGCTGCTGGCGCAGATCGAGAGTCTGGAGCTTCTGACGAAGGAGCAGGCCGCTGCGCCGGGAGACCGCGTGCAGGCAGACACCGCTGCGTCCGGGGGCGAAAAGACACAGATGAAACCGGAAGGAACCGGAAGTGAAGAATCAGCAGAGTTCCGCTTTTTCATAAAAGAAGCCGACGGTCTGGTCAACATTTACCGGGAAGACGGAACCACCCTGTATGAGACGACGGATATCCCGGTTTCCCTGCTGCCGGAGGCCCTGCGCCGGGAAATCCGCGCAGGGAAGGGCGTGGCCACGGAGCAGGAGCTTTATGATTTCTTGGAGAATTACTCCAGTTAAACTTGCTATTCCGGCCATTATGGTGTAAAGTTAAGTGAGTTAAAGAGTTACTGTTTACAGTAACTCTGCAAGCAGAGGACAAAATGACATGAATACAGACTACAGAGAAAAGATAAAAAACAAAAAACGCATTGTGGTAAAGGTGGGAACCTCTTCCCTGATTCATAAGGAGACGGGGGGCCTGGATCTTATCAAGGTGGAGCATCTGGTGCGGGAGCTGTCAGATCTGCATAACCGGGGTAAGGATGTGATTCTGGTCACATCCGGAGCCATCGGCGTGGGCAGGAAGGCAGCCGGGCTTCAGGAGAAGCCGGAGAGCATCCCCATGAAGCAGGCCTGCGCAGCCATCGGACAGGCGAGACTGATGATGATCTACCAGAAATTTTTCGCTGAATATAATCAGGTGGCAGCCCAGATTCTGATGACCCGCAACACCATGATCAACCTGAAAAACCGCAGGCATGCCCAGGATACCTTCGCGGAGCTTCTGGAGCTTGGCGCAATTCCTGTCGTCAACGCCAATGACAGTATCTCTACTTTTGAGATTCTCCACGGTGATAACGACACCCTGTCGGCCATTGTGGCTTCCCTGGTGGACGCGGATCTTTTGATCCTGCTGTCCGACATCAACGGCCTCTATACGGATAACCCGAACATAAACCCGGATGCGGAGTTTGTGCCCTTTGTAGAGTATCTGGATGAGGAACTGATGGGCATGGGGCATGACGCGGTGAGCTCGGTGGGAACCGGCGGTATGGCGACCAAGCTTATCGCGGCGGAGCTTGCCACAGCGGCCGGAGCCGATATGCTGATTGCCAATGGCGGCGATATGAGTGTTATTCACAAAATCGTGAACGGTGAGAGGTACGGCACTTTCTTTCAGGCACATAAGGATGAATCCTTTGATTTAAAGACATTTCTGGAGGCGCATTTTTCATGAAAAAAGCAGGAATGGTACTGGAGGGCGGCGGCACAAGAGGCGTATTTACAGCCGGCGTGCTGGACTATTTTATGGAACAGGGCATGTATCTGCCCTATGTCATCGGCGTATCGGCAGGCGCCTGCAACGCAGTAGACTATGCGTCACACCAGCCGGGCCGGATGAAGCTGTGCACGATTGATTTTCTGGAGGCCGGAAGCTATGTGGGTCTCAAGTCCTTGGTGAAAACGCACAGCCTGTTTAACATGGATTTGATCTTTGATATATTTCCCAATAAGATCATTCCCTTTGATTATGACACATACTTTTCTTCCGGTATGGAGTGCATTCTGACAGCTACCAACGCCCTGACCGGCAAGGCTGAGTATCTGTCGGAGAAAAGCGACCGACAGCGGCTGATGACTATCTGCCGGGCTTCGTCCAGTCTTCCGGTGGTATCGCCCATTGTGGATGTGGACGGCATTCCCATGGTGGACGGCGGCGTGGCGGATTCCGTGCCCATTCGCAAGGCCCTGCACGACGGGGTGAAGAAGCCTGTTATCATTCTCACAAGACAGGCGGGCTACCGGAAAGCGCCTGCGAAGAAGACGCTGAAAATGGCTCAGATCATGTATCATAAGTATCCGAATTTGATTCGTGCCATCAAATATCGGGCTTACTATTACAATCGCACCATGGAACTTATCGAGGATCTGGAAAACCGGGGACATGTTTTTGTGATCCGGCCTCAGGTTCCGGTGGTCAAGAATACCGAGAATCACGCAGAAGTATTAACAGATTTTTACAACCATGGCTATGAATACGCAAAGGATATTTTTGAACAGGCAGCGTCCTTTGCGGGATGGGAAGGAGATAAATAAATGGATCCTCAGAAGATTGCGCGCATCAACGAGCTGTACCGCCGTTCCAAGGCGGAGGGCCTGACTGATGCGGAGAAGAAGGAGCAGAAGCTTCTGCGCTTGGAATATATCGAGGCCGTCCGCATGAACCTGCGCGGACAGCTGAACAATATTGATATTAAGGAGCAGGACGGCAGCGTCGTAAATCTGGGTGAAAAATATGATGCAAACAGAAAAGGAAACTAAAAAAGCTTTAAAGAAGGCCTTGCGAAAAGAGATCAAGGCACTGCGGGCGGCTCATACGGACGAACAGATTCATGAGCTGAGTCTGGGCGTGCGGGATCAGGTGCTGACCCTGCAGGAATACCGGCAGGCGGAGGTGATCTACGCTTACGTGGACTGTAAGCATGAGGTGGAGACCTCGGATATCATCCGGGCGGCCTGGGCTGACGGCAAACGGGTGGCTGTCCCGAAGGTACTGGGACAGGATATGAAGTTCTTCTATATCACTTCTCTGGAAAATGATCTGGAGGAGGGGTATTACGGAATCCGGGAGCCTTACGAAAAGCACGCGGCAGATGAAAGCGGAGACGAGGAAAAAGCCCTGATGCTGATGCCTGGCGTGGCTTTCGATGAGGAACGGCACCGGATCGGTTACGGCGGGGGCTTTTACGACCGTTTTCTGGAGGCGCATCCGAAGCTTTCCAGAGTGGCGCTGGCCTTTGAATTTCAGGTAAAAGAAAGCGTTCCTTATGAAGCGTTTGATATCTGTCCGGAGAAAATCGTGACAGAGAAACGGGTAATCGGGAGGAAATAGATGACATTAGAGTGTATTGGACAGAAAGCAAAGGAAGCGGAACCGATTCTCCGGGTCATGACCCGGGAGGAGAAAGACCGGGTACTTTTGAAAGCGGCAGAGCTTCTTGTAAGCGAGCAGGAAAAGATCCTTGCATCCAATGAAAAAGATATGGAAGCGGGACAGGAGCGCGGCATGAAGCCGGGACTTCTGGACAGGCTGAAGTTGACCGAAGATCGCATCGCGGACATGGCGGAAGGTCTTCGCCAGATTGCGGACTTACCGGATCCGGTGGGGGAAGTCATGAAGGACTGGGTGCCGGAAAATGGCCTGCATATCCGTCAGGTGCGAGTGCCTCTTGGCGTCATCGGCATCATTTACGAAGCCCGGCCCAATGTGACTGCGGACGCCTTCGGACTTTGCTTCAAAACCGGCAATCCGGTGGTGCTGCGGGGCGGAAGCGACGCGATTCATTCCAATCAGGCCATCACCGAGGTGCTGCAGCAGGCATTAATAGCCTGTGGTTGCCCGGAAAGTGCTATCCAGCTTCTGACGGATACCAGCCGTGAGACGGCTGCGGCCTTTATGAAGCTGAACCGGTACATAGATGTGCTGATTCCCAGAGGAAGTGCCGGGTTAATCGCCACCGTTGTCAATAACAGTACGATTCCAGTCATTGAGACAGGATCCGGTAACTGTCACATTTATGTGGATGAGACAGCGGATCTTGAGATGGCCGTGAATATTGTATACAATGCTAAGACACAGCGCATCGGCGTCTGCAATGCCTGCGAGTCTCTGGTGGTAAACCGTAAGGTAAAAGACGCATTTCTGCCTCTGCTGGCAAAGAAGCTTCAGGAGAAGCAAGTGGAGCTTCGCGGAGACGAAGCAGCCAGAGAAGCGGTTCCTATGACGGCAGCCACAGAGGAAGACTGGGGTACGGAGTATCTGGATTACATTCTTTCTGTGAAGACCGTAGATAATGTAGAGGAAGCCATTGCCCATATCAATCGTTATAATACCGGACATTCCGAAGCAATTATCACAGAAAATCAGGAACATGCAGAGAAGTTTTTAAAGGAAGTGGATGCAGCGGCAGTCTATGTAAATGCTTCGACCCGCTTTACCGACGGCTTTGAGTTCGGCTTTGGCGCGGAGATCGGCATCAGTACCCAGAAGCTGCATGCCAGAGGTCCCATGGGTCTTGTGGCGCTTACTTCATACAAATACGAAATTACCGGCCATGGCCAGGTAAGGGGGTAATACATGAGAGTAATAGCAGGAACAGCCCGGAGTATGCCGCTGAAATGCATTGAGGGGCTGGATACCAGGCCGACCACCGATCGAATTAAGGAAACTTTATTTAATATGCTGCAGCCGGAGATCCCGGGCTGCCGGTTTCTGGATCTTTTTGGCGGAAGCGGGGCTATCGGTATCGAGGCCTTAAGCCGGGGCGCGGATTTCGCGGCCTTTGCGGAAAATAACCGGAAGGCTTACGACTGCATCGGCGACAATCTGGTCTTCACGAAGCTCAATGACCGGGCGCGGGTATTTTTTATGGACGCTTTGGGAGCGCTTCAGGTGCTGGAGGGCGAAGAGCCCTTCGATATCATTTTCCTGGATCCGCCCTATGGAAAGGGACTGGAGCGGGATGTACTTGGTTACCTTCAAAATTCCAGCCTGATGACTGCCGATACAACCATTATTCTGGAGGCGTCACTGAACGAAGAGACAGACTGGGTTGAAGATCTGGGCTACCGGATCCGCAAGGTAAAAAAATACAAGACGAATAAGCATCTCTTTATCGAGATGGATGAGGATGACGAATGATTAGAGCAATTTATGCAGGAAGCTTTGACCCGGTGACGAAAGGACATCTGGATGTGATTGTCCGCGCTTCCCGGATCGTGGACGAGCTGGTGGTGGGTGTTTTAAACAACCGTGCCAAAACTCCGTTGTTTTCTGTGGAAGAACGTGTTAAGATGTTAGAAGAAGTCACAAAGGAATATCCGAATATCAAGATTCGCTCCTTTACAGGACTTCTGGTAGATTTTGCGAAGGAATGCGAAGCCCATATTATCGTGCGCGGCCTGCGGGCGATCACGGACTTCGATTATGAGCTGCAGATGGCCCAGACCAATCGGATTATGAGTCCGGATCTGGATACGCTGTTTCTTACGACCAGCCTGGAATACGCTTACCTTAGTTCCACGACGGTCAAGGAGGTGGCAGCCTTCGGCGGCGATATTTCCGCTTTTGTACCGCCCTATGTGGAAGAAAAAATCCGGGAGCGGATGAAGGAGCGTTACGCGTAACTAAAATGGAAATAGAGAGGAGAACGGTTTTATGAGCAGCAAGATCGAACAGATCATCGAGGAGATCGAGGAGTACATTGACGGCTGCAAGCCGCAGACATTATCAAAGACGAATATCATTGTCAATAAAGAGGAGATTGAAGAGCTGCTGCGGGAGCTTCGCATGAAGACTCCGGAGGAGATCAAACGTTATCAGAAAGTGCTGGCTAACCGGGACGCCATTCTGGCAGACGCCCAGGCGAAGGCAGACGCGATTATCAAGGAGGCCAATATACATACGACCGAATTGATCAACGAGCATGAGATCATGCAGCAGGCGTATGTACAGGCCAATGAAATTATGGCAGCCGCGGAGGCAGAGGCACAGAAGCGTCTGGATGCAGCCACCATCGAAGCCAATAACTTCCGTATGCAGGCCATGCGCTACACCGACGATATGCTGGGCAATCTGCAGAATCTGGTTCGCCAGACTATGGAAGGACACGCAGCACGCTATGAATCTATGATGAACTCTCTGAATAATTTCAACGAGATTCTGGCAAGCAACCGGGCAGAGTTAGGACCGGCTATCGCAACAGAACAGCCGGAAGAGGAAGCGCCAAAGGAAGATCAGTAAGTCCAAGATACAGAATGGCGAAGCAGGCGGTGAGCAGGGCCGTACCGGCTTTAGCTTTCAGATAACTTAAAACCGAAAGCTGGGTTCCCTGCAGCATGCTTTCCGTCTGTGCTGCACCGGACAGACCGCCGAAGGAAACGATAAAGAGCGACAGCGCCCAAGCGGCGCGCTTGGTAAGAATCGGTGACGCGGCGGTCAGGGCAATGCCGTTTGTGATTTCCAGCAGACCGACGGTCAGGCAGGAACACAGCGGCAGGGAGCCGATAAGGAGAAGCAGCAGCTTTGCCAGCATGGAGAACAGGATGAGATAGCCGCCGAGCTTCAGGATATTTTCCAGGCCGTCCATGATGCAGGCATCCACGATTTTGAAGCTGATTTGAGATCCGGATGTCTTTTTTTCTATGGATAGATCCGGAAAGGTCTGCCTGTGACGGGTCAGCGCCGCGTAGAGGAGCGGCGCGCCATAGACCAGCAGAAGGGAAACAGGGACACGCTCCGGCAGCTCCAGCGCTTCCGTCAGGCAGTAGCCGGTGAGAAAGGCGGGACTTGGGTTATTGGTAAAGGTAAGCAGGTACGCGCCTTCTTCGGGTGTGATACGGTTCTCCCGGACCAGATCGGCGGAGATCTTCGCTCCCACAGGGTATCCGCACAGGAAGCCCGTCAGCAGGCAGAAAGAACCGTTCGGAGAGAGTCCGAAAAAGCTCCGTGCCAGGGGTGCAAGGAACCGGGTGATGCCAGAGACCCCATCCAGAGCGATCAGAAGCCGGGAGAGAATAAAGAAGGGAAGCAGCATTGGCAACAGGGTGTGGAACCACAGCAGCAGTCCTTCCGAGGAAGCCGCAGCGGCCTGTACCGGAGCCAGCAGCAAAAAAGCAAGTAAGATAAGACTGACAGTCATATAAATAAATTTTTTTCTCATAGAAATCTATATGAGAGCAAGGAGGAACAATATGCGAGTTTTGGAAGGATTAGAGCCGAAGAAGGTATTTGAATATTTTGAGGATCTGACACAGATTCCGAGAGGATCGGGAAATGAGGCCGGCGCGGCAGAATATTGTATGGAATTCGCGAAGAAGCGCGGACTATCCGCGTCCCGGGACGAGTTCAACAATGTGGTCATCGTTAAAGAGGCTTCCGCAGGTTACGAGGACGCACCCACCGTCATCATCCAGGGGCATCTGGATATGGTATGCGAGAAAGAGGCGGACTGTACTATTGATTTCGCGAAGGATCCCCTGGACGTGGCCGTAGACGGCGATTTTATCTACGCGAAGGGCACGACCCTGGGCGGCGACGACGGTATCGCGGTCGCTATCGCACTGGCGATTCTGGATGACGACAGCCTGTCCCATCCCCGTCTGGAGTGTCTGTTTACCACCGGAGAAGAGGTGGGTCTTCTGGGCGCCAAGGATTTTGATGCTTCTCATATGAAGGGGCGCAGACTTATCAACATCGACTCCGAGGAGGAGGGTATCTTTACCGTGAGCTGCGCCGGTGGCATGGACGGCATTCTGCATATCCCGGCGGTCTATCAGGAGACTGAGGGCGTACGCTACACCGTAACCGTAGACGGTCTTCAGGGCGGTCACTCCGGAGCAGAGATTCATAAAGAGCACGGCAATTCCAATATTCTCATGGGCAGAGCGCTCTGCTGGTTGGACGAGGTGGTGAATTTCCGAATTGCCGGGCTGTCCGGCGGTCTCATGGACAATGCGATTCCGCGCAGCACGAAAGCGGTACTGTATGTGCCGGAGGAGGAATGTCAGGCCTTTGAAGATCGTCTGAATACCCTCGACGCCATTTACAAGATTGAGTTTGCGGCAAGCGACGCAGGTGTAACCGTAAGCTTCGTATCCGAAGGAAAGGCAAGCGGTCAGGCCCTGACGCCCAAGTGCGCGGCCATCCTGATGTATGTGCTTCATATGGTGCCCAACGGCGTCATCAAGGACAGCATGGATATCCCGGGACTGGTACAGACGTCCCTGAACCTGGGCATCTTACGTCTTACCAACGAAGAGGCGACCGCCACCTTCAGCATCCGAAGCTCCATTGAATCCGAGAAGCAGGAGCTGGGCGACCGTCTCCGCCACTGTGTGGAGTTCCTGGGCGGAACCTACGAGGAGAAGGGCTCCTATCCAGGATGGGAGTACCGTCATGAGTCCGAACTTCGGGATACCTGTGTGTCTGTATTTAAGAAAATGTATGACCGGAATCCGAAAGTTATGGCCATCCACGCAGGCCTGGAGTGCGGTCTGTTCAGCGGCAAGATGGAAGGCCTGGACTGTGTCTCCATCGGACCGAATCTGTATGATATCCATACGCCGAAGGAGCGCTTAAGTATTTCTTCCACAAAGCGGATCTATGAATTTGTGGTAGAGGTTCTAAAAGAGCTGCGCTAAGCATAGAATATTTAGTAAGCATTTTTGATGCGGAGTGAAGATGCGGGATGCGTAAGCTTTCAGCTGCGGGGTCTTGGTTACTGCTGCTGGGTCTTGGTCTGTTGATTCTGGGTACGGAAGAACATATCCGGAGACAGGCCGGACTTTTTAAGACGGCTCAGGCGCAGGAGCGCCCGGAGGAAACTGCGCGGCGTTATTATGAGCTGTATGAAAATATCTGGAAAGATCTGGAATATTTTCCGATTCCCCAGTGGAAAGAGGAAAACCTATCCGTTACTTATGAGAACAGCTGGCTTTTCGAGCGTACCTATGGCGGAACACGCGGCCATGAGGGGACGGATCTGATGCCGCCGGAGAACGAAAGCGGGGTGTATCCGGTGATCAGTATCTCAGACGGTACGGTGGAGAGCGTCGGCTGGCTGGAAAAGGGCGGCTGGCGAATCGGTGTCCGGAGCATCCACGACGTATATTTTTATTATGCCCATCTTTCCTCCTACGCGGAGGAGTTCCAGAAAGGCGACGTCATAAAGGCGGGGCAGCTTCTGGGCTATATGGGCGATACGGGCTACGGAAAGCAGGAGGGTACTTCCGGTCAGTTCCCGGTGCATCTGCATCTGGGGATCTATCTTCGAAATGAAGAGTTTGCGGAACTGGCAGTGAATCCCTACTGGTTTCTGCGCTATCTGGAAAACTGCCGGCTGACGGTATCCCGGGGCGCGTCCGGCTGAAAAGGAGAGGTATATGGAAATACAATTGTGGCGGGAGATTTTAAATCCCTATGAGCTGGCGGTCAAGGAGGTCATGACTAAGTTTAACCACCTGATCAAGGAGCACCGGGATCGGGGACTTTACTGTCCCATCGAGCAGGTGGATGGCCGGGTCAAGACCATTTCCAGCATTCTGGATAAATGTCAGAAGAAGAAAATTGATCTGGAGGATATCGAAGAGAAGATCTATGATCTGGCCGGTATCCGCATCATCTGTCAGTTTGTGGAGGACATCGACAAGGTAGTGGAGATCATCCGGAACCGCAAGGACATGGAAATCAAGCAGGAGCGGGATTACATACGGGAAATGAAAAGCAGCGGCTATCGCAGCTACCACATTATCCTTTATTACACGGTGGATACGCTGAACGGCCCCAAGCGCCTGCAGATGGAGGTGCAGATCCGCACCATGGCCATGAATTTCTGGGCCACGGTGGAGCATTCCCTCCAGTATAAGTACAAGCGGAATATCCCGGAGCATATCAAAGAGCGGCTTTTAAGCGCGGCGGACGCCATCATCACCCTGGATAATGAGATGTCCACGGTGCGCAGCGAGATCATGGACGCGCAGATCTCCTTCCGGATTCAGGCGAACATCGTGGCGGATATCCTGAACAATATCCAGAACCTGTACCGGGTGGCCAATAAGCGGGAGATCCTAAAGATTCAGGACGAATTTTACCGAATCTACGCCATGAATGACATCGATCAGCTGGAACGCTTCGACCGACAGCTGGATATGATTGCGGAGGGCTATCGGGCCCAGTCGCTTCCTACGGAGGAATAAATGTTACAATTACCGGAATCCTTTTTACAGGAAATGAGAGAACTCCTGGGCGATGAATATGATGCCTGGGAGAAAAGCTATGAACATAACGAGGGCTTTCGCGGCCTTCGTGTTAATACAGGGAAGCTGCGTCCGGAGGAGTTTCAGGCTCTTTCGGCCTTTTCTTTGCGTGCGGTTCCCTGGACCCGAAACGGCTTCTATCTGGAGGAACAGGCGCAGGCGTCGAAGCATCCGTACTACGCGGCCGGGCTTTATTATCTTCAGGAGCCCAGCGCCATGACACCGGCAGCCTGTCTGCCCATCAAAGAAGGCGATCGGGTACTGGATCTCTGCGCAGCCCCCGGCGGAAAGGCCACGGAACTGGCGGCAAAGCTGCGCGGAACAGGTGTTCTGGTAGCCAACGACATCAGTAATTCCCGGGCAAAAGCCCTGCTTAAAAATCTGGAGCTCTTTGGCGCCGGCAATATTCTCGTAACCAGCGAGACGCCCGAGCGGCTTTTTAACTATTTCGAAGGCTGGTTTGACAAGATTCTCGTGGACGCCCCCTGCTCCGGCGAGGGCATGTTCCGAAAGGAACCGTCCATGGTGAAGGACTGGCTGGAAAAGGGACCGGATTATTATGCGGAAATTCAGAGAACCGTGGTGACTGCGGCGGCGAAGCTGCTGCGTCCGGGCGGACAGTTAGTCTATTCCACCTGCACCTTTTCGAAACATGAAAATGAGGAAACCATTGAGCGGCTGATAAAAGAGGAAGGCTTCACCCTGCTGCCGCTGCCATTACCGGAGGAACGGGAAGCGCTTGGCTTCACGCCGGGGCTCGGGGCCTGCGCAAGCGCAGCCCGGCTGTTTCCCCATCGGTTAGATGGGGAAGGACATTTCGTGGCTTTACTGCAGAAGAATGTATGTTCTGATAATTCTGCCGCGACGTTACCAAGGCACAAGGAAAAGGCAGACTCTAAGGGTGCGCTGAAAAAGCTCCCGGAGGAATGGCTGGATTTCGCAAAGGATCTGCATGTGAAATGGGACGCCCGTTGTTTTCGCCTTTACGATGGCCGATTATATGTGCTGCCTGAGGCATTGACGGGTAAAAATATCCGTTCCTTACGCTTTCTGCGGACAGGCCTCTATCTGGGCGAAGTAAAACAGAAGCGCTTTGAGCCCAGCCAGGCTCTGGCCATGTATCTGCGAAAAGAGGAGTTCACCCTGTCGGTGGACCTGAAAGCGGACGATGAACGTGTATTCCGCTATTTAAAGGGTGAGACGTTGGATCTGGAGGACCTGGCAGCGCGAGGGGCGAAAGGCTGGTGTCTGGTCTGTGTGGACGGGTACCCCTTAGGCTGGGGAAAGCTTGCAAACGGTACGCTCAAGAATAAATATTATCCCGGATGGAGGTGGTAGCATGCGTCTGGACAAATATCTCTGCGAAGCGGGATACGGAACCCGGAGCGAAGTAAAAAAATTGCTGCGAAGCTGCATAGTTACCGTAAACGGGGAAAGGGTTACGAAGTCGGAGACAAAGATAAAGGACGGCGATGTGGTGTGCGTAGCCGGAAAAGAGGCGTCCTTTTCCAGGGTGGAGTACTGGATGCTGCATAAGCCTGCCGGATATATTTCCGCCACCGAGGATAAAAAGCTCGACACAGTGCTGGAACTTTTGCCGGAGAACGCTCGTTCGGATTTGTTCCCGGTGGGACGGCTCGACCGGGATACGGAAGGCCTGCTGCTTTTGACCAACGACGGTAAGCTGGCCCATTACCTGTTATCCCCCAAACGCCATGTGGACAAGACCTATTACGCCAGGATTCAAGGTCGGGTGAAATCGGAACATGTGCAGGCCTTTCTGGAGGGACTGGATATCGGCGATGAGAAAAAGACCCTTCCGGCGGAACTGCGGATTCTGAAGTCCGGCCCGGAATCGGAGATCGAAGTGACTATTCGGGAAGGACGCTTTCATCAGGTAAAACGGATGTTCGAAGTCATCGGCTGTGAGGTTACGTATCTGAAACGGCTTTCCATGGGAAGTCTGAAGCTGGATGAGACTCTGGAGATCGGCGCGTGCAGGCCCCTTACGGAAGAAGAACTTCGAAAATTGAAGGAGGAGACAGGATGCTGGACGGAATAAAAGCAGTTCTTTTTGATCTGGACGGAACCCTGGTAGATTCCATGTGGATGTGGGGAGCCATTGACGTGGAATATCTGGGCCGTCATGGCCTGACAGTCTATCCCGGGCTTCAGCAGGCCATCGAGGGCATGAGCTTTTCGGAGACTGCAGCGTATTTTAAAGAGCAGTTCGCCCTGCCGGATAGTCTGGATGTGATTAAGGCCGAGTGGATCGCCATGTCAAAAGAAAAATACGCCCATGAAGTGCCTTTAAAACCAGGCGCGCGGGAATTTCTGGAATACCTAAAATCACACGGAATCAAAGCCGGAATCGCCACCAGCAATGGCCGGGAGCTTCTGGACGCCGTGGTGGCCGGGCAGGGGCTTGCGCCTTATTTCCAGTGCCTGATGACCTCCTGTGAGGCAGGGGCCGGAAAACCAGCGCCGGATATCTATCTCAAGGTGGCGGCGGAGCTTGGCGCGAAACCGGAAGACTGTCTGGTCTTTGAGGACACACCCGCAGGAGCCCAGGCCGGGAAAGCAGCCGGAGCAAAAGTATGTTCGATCTACGACGCGTATGCCAAAGATCGGCAGGCTGAAAACCGCCGGCTTGCAGATTACTATATTCACGATTTTTATCAGGTGCTGGACGGGACCTATGAGACGTTGGTACCAGGACAGGAGTAATACATGAAACAGCAGGGATTTTTGCCCGCAACAAAAGAAGAATTAAGGGAACGAGGCATTACGCAGCCAGACTTTGTCTATGTCATCGGCGACGCCTACGTGGATCATCCATCTTTCGGCCCGGCGATCATCGGGCGGGTGTTGGAAAGCCACGGCTACAGCGTGGCGATCCTGGCCCAGCCGGACTGGAAGGATCCAAAGAGCATTCAAGTCTATGGCGAGCCGCGCCTGGCCTTCCTGGTCTCCTCCGGAAATATGGATTCTATGGTAAATCACTATTCCGTGTCGAAAAAACGCCGGAAGACTGACGCATTCACGCCGGGCGGTGTTATGGGAAAACGCCCCGACCGGGCCGATATGGTATACAGTAACCTGATTCGCCATGTATATAAGCATGTGCCTATTATCTTAGGCGGCATTGAGGCCAGTCTCCGACGCATGGCCCATTATGATTACTGGGCGGATGGCTTTAAGCGGTCACTACTTCTGGACAGCGGAGCGGATCTGATTTCCTATGGCATGGGCGAACGGTCCATCGTGGAGATTGCCGACGCGCTGGCTTCCGGAATTTCCATTCGGGATCTGACCTTTGTAAATGGAACTGTCTACAAGACCAGCCATAAAGAGGATATTTACGACGCGATTTTCCTGCCGGATTATGAGAGTATGAAGGCCGATAAGACTCTATATGCCAAAAGCTTCGGGATTCAGCAGAAAAATGCCGATCCGATCCGGGGAAAACGGATGGCGGAGCAGTATTCCGAACATCTGTTTATCGTGCAGAATCCGCCGGCAAAACCCTTGTCCCAGGAGGAAATGGATGAGATCTACGATTTGCCGTTCCAGCGGGCGGTGCATCCTTCCTGTCTGACGCAGGGCGAGGTTCCAGCCTTCTCGGAGATCAAATTCAGTCTGGCAAGCTGTCGGGGCTGTTTTGGAGCCTGCAGCTTTTGCGCCCTGACCTTCCACCAGGGACGGATCATCCAGGCCAGAAGCCATGAATCCCTGCTCCGGGAGGCCCGGGCTATGACAAAGGATAAGGACTTCAAGGGCTATATCCACGACGTGGGCGGTCCCACCGCAGATTTCCGGCAGCCTGCCTGCGATAAGCAGCTGAAAGCCGGAGCCTGCCCGGAACGGCAGTGTCTGTTTCCGAAACCCTGTCCGAATCTGAAGGCCGATCACAGCGATTACATCAGCCTTCTCCGGAAGCTCCGGGCCATCCCCGGCGTGAAAAAGGTGTTCATCCGTTCCGGTATCCGCTTTGATTATGTGCTGGCGGATCCAAATCAGAGTTTTTTGAAAGAACTCTGTGAATATCACGTAAGCGGCCAACTGAAAGTGGCACCGGAGCATGTGTCCGACGCAGTCTTAGCGAAGATGGGCAAGCCGAACCGCAGCGTCTACGAGGAGTTCTGCCGCCGCTATAAAAAGATGAACGAAACCCTGCAGAAAAAGCAGTATCTGGTGCCGTACCTCATGTCCTCCCATCCGGGATCGACGCTGAAAGAGGCAGTGGAGCTGGCCGAGTACTGCCGGGATCTGGGCTACATGCCGGAGCAGGTGCAGGATTTCTACCCGACGCCCTCCACCATGTCCACCTGTATGTATTACACCGGTCTCGATCCCCGCACCATGGAGAAGGTCTATGTGCCGAAGAATCCCCATGAAAAGGCCATGCAGCGGGCGCTGATCCAGTACCGGGATCCCAAGAACCGGGA
>OLRS01001991.1_pt1 | contig 17540 bp, 15 predicted proteins | sample 1673171 | NCBI WGS metagenome assembly OLRS01 (sample SAMEA3136762, study PRJEB25190) | human gut metagenome | biome: human gut; feature: human-associated habitat; material: faeces | place: Austria | collected 2013
ATGCCGATCACATTGTAGAAAAATGCCCAGAAAAGATTTTCGTGGATATTTTTCAATGTGGCACGGCTGAGACGGACAGCGGCAGGAACATCGCTTAAACGGCTCTTCATCAGAACGACATCAGCTGCGTCGATCGCAATGTCTGTTCCGGCACCGATCGCGATTCCGATATCTGCGCGTGTGAGGGCAGGAGCATCGTTGATACCGTCGCCGACCATGGCAACTTTGCCCTGTTCTTTGAGGGAACGGATCACGCTTTCCTTGCCGTCAGGGAGAACGCCTGCGATGACATCGTCCACGCCTGCCTGGGCACCGATCGCTCTTGCGGTACGCTCATTGTCACCGGTCAGCATGACAACACGGATTCCCATATTCTGGAGTTCTTTGACTGCCTGCGGGCTGTCTTCTTTGATGACGTCAGCGACAGCGATGATGCCGGCCAGCTTGCCATTGCGGGCAAAAAGGAGGGGAGTTTTTCCTTCTTCTGCAAGCTTTTCTGCCTTCTGGGAGAGTGCGGCAGGAACGCTTACCTGGCTGCTGATAAATTTCATGCTTCCACCGATCAGAGTTTCATTATCAAGCACAGCAGAAAGTCCATTTCCCGGAAGAGCGTGGAAATCGGTGACTTCCGGTGCTGTGAGATGAAGGCTTTCGGCGTGGCCAAGGATCGCTTTGGCAAGAGGATGCTCGCTCTTTTTTTCCAGGGCAAATGCCATGGTGAGGAGTTCCTGTTCAGAAATCCCATCTGCCGGGAGCAGATCTGTCACTTCCGGCTGACCACTGGTGATCGTACCGGTTTTGTCCAGGGCAACGATCTGGACTTTGCCTGCTTCTTCAAGAGAAACAGCGGTTTTGAACAGGATACCGTTCTTGGCACCCATTCCGTTGCCGACCATGATCGCTACCGGAGTGGCAAGTCCGAGCGCGCATGGACAACTGATAACGAGAACGGAAATTCCGCGGGCAAGTGCATAGCCGAATTCATGTCCGGTCAGAAGCCAGACAAGCGTGGTGAGAATCGCGATTGTGATGACTGTCGGCACAAAAACACCGGAAACACGGTCTGCGATCTTGGCGATCAGAGCTTTGGTAGCAGCTGCGTCACTTACCATTTTGATGATCTGGGAGAGGGTAGTGTCCTCGCCGACGCGGGTTGCTTCACATTTGATAAATCCGGACTGGTTGACAGTAGCAGCAGAAACAAGATCTCCGGCGGCTTTGTCAACCGGGATGCTTTCGCCTGTAAGGGCAGATTCGTTGACAGCACTGGTTCCCTCGACGATCACACCATCAACCGGGATGTTTTCTCCTGGGCGGACCACAAAGATGTCTCCTTTGTGGACCTGTTCGATCGGGACAGTAGTTTCCTGACCGTCGCGGAGAACGACAGCGGTCTTTGGCGCGAGTTTCATGAGGCTCTTGAGAGCGTCAGTGGTTTTTCCCTTGGAACGGGCTTCAAGCATTTTGCCAACGGTGATCAGGGTCAGGATCATTGCCGCGGATTCGAAGTAAAAATCCATCATGTAGTTCATGACAGCGGCAGAATCGCCGTCGACCTGAGCTCTTGTCATGGCGAAGAGTGCGTAGACACTCCATACAAAAGATGCCATGGAACCGAGGGCAACGAGTGTGTCCATGTTCGGGGCACGATGCCACAGGCTCTTGAATCCGCTGATGAAAAATTTCTGGTTGATGACCATGATGATTCCGGCAAGCAGAAGCTGCACAAGACCCATTGCGATATGGTTGTCATTAAACCATGCAGGCAGCGGCCAGCCCCACATCATATGTCCCATGGAGAAGTACATCAGCACGAGCAAAAATCCGACGGAAGCGATCAGACGACGCTTGAGGATCGGTGTCTCGTGATCCTCGAGGGCTTCTTCGGCTTCAGATATGGAAACCTGTTCCTTATTGGCTCCCTTGAGGGATGCGCCGTAACCTGCCTGTTCTACGGCATTGATAATATCATGGGGGGAAGCCGTTCCTTCCACACCCATGGAGTTTGTCAGAAGGCTGACAGAGCAGGATGTGACTCCCGGCACTTTGGATACAGCCTTCTCCACACGGGTGCTGCAGGCAGCGCAGCTCATACCGGTGACGTTGTATTGTTCCATTGTGTGCCTCCTCTTATGAAATGCTCAGGCATGTAAAGCCTGCTTTTTTTACTGCTTCGCGAAGGTCGCCGTCAGAAATGGAACGGTCATAGGAAACAGTTGCGATTTCTTTTTTTAGATCAACTTCTGCAACGACTCCGTCGATCTCGTTGAGAGCATTGGTTACAGAATCCACGCAGTGCTGGCAATGCATGCCTTCGATGCGGAGCGTCCTGGTTCCAAGAACAGGGCCGTCCAGGAATTTTCTCTTCGGTTTCTTGGAACTTCCATCGCCGCCTCCGCAGCAGAGAGAGTCTCCCCTAAAATGTCCGGCAGCCTTGCGCGCTGCAAAGACCATAGCGACAATGACAATAAGTAAAATAATGATATCAGCTGGTTTCATGATTTTTCTTCCTCCTTAAATACTTTGTCTTTGTGTTTGTTGAGTTTCTTTTCTGTGATTTTCACAGTTACAGTTATTTCATCAGTTTCTGCAGAGTTGCAACCAGCTCGTCGATCGTTTCATCCTTACCGGCACGGATATCACGTGCCACACAGGTACGGATATGATTCGCAAGAAGCTCTTTATTAAAAGAGTTGACAGCGGCATTGACAGCAGCGGACTGGATCAGGATGTCATTACAATAAGCATCATTCTCCAACATCCCTATGATTCCCCGAATCTGCCCCTCAATACGCTTCAGCCGATTCACCAGCTTCTTCCTCTCCGCCTCCGACCTATCCGTATGCTTCGTACAACAACAGGAACAGACAGGAGTCTTCGTCACATCATTATTATTCTCCATAGACCAACTTCCTTTCTAAAATATACTCAAAATACATATCCAAAATACCCTCAAGGGGTATGTTTGCTATGCCTGTAATATATACCCCATGAGGGTATTTGTCAAGAGAAAATAAAAAAAGATGACCTAAATGCAAGAAAGCTACAGACAGATCATCCAAAATAAAAAGAAAAATAGACCAGGATATAACAAAACTACAATTAAGTCATTGGAAATGCAAAGAAAAGTAGACCAGAACAAGAGAAAGCCGCAATCAAGTCATCGGAAATTCAAGGAAAAGTAGACCAAAACAAGAGAAAGCCGCAAGCGAGTTATCAGAACCACAAAGAAAAGTAGACCAGAACATGGGAAAGTCGCAATTAAGTCATCAGAACCACAAAAAAGACCAAACCGCGCTACAAGCAAATCAATTCCCACCAATAGTATGGGCCCACACAGCATCACCTTCCCCATAAAACAACCAGGGTCTCCACCAAAGCTCAAAAAAAGCCCAGGGGTGCCTGAGGGGACGGGCCACGTCCCCTCGGTCCTAACCTCGCCCAGGCGAGCACAAGGTTACGGGGCCCTGGGGATCAAACCCCGATAACCTTCTGGCTGATGAAGAAAGCCACCCCAGCGGTCAGCGCCTCCGCAATCCAAAACGCATGCCATACCCCCACAGCCCCCAAGATGCGGCTAAGGATAAAAGCCGCAGGAAGAATTATGATCAAATACCGACACAGCGAAACAACAAGAGAAGCAGTCCCCCTTCCAAGTCCTTCCAGCGCACCACATGCCGTAACAGACACAGAAGAAACCAGAAATCCCGCACATATAATACGAAGAGCCGTTTTTCCGGCAGCAATTGTCTCCGGATTCGTAGTAAACATTCCCATAAGCTGCCCCGGAACAGTCAGACAGATGATGGTTCCAACAAGCATGATCACACCACTCATACAAAGCGTAACATAGTAGATTTTTTTCACTCTTTTGTGCTCTCCGGCACCATAATTATATCCTATCACAGGACGCATTCCCTGCACGATCCCGCTCGCCGGAAGATAGAGAAACGTCTGCAGTTTATAGTAGATTCCAAGAATTACCACATAACTCTGAGAGTAGGCCGCAAGGAGTCCGTTCAATGCAGAAACAAGCACAGATGGAAGCGCAAGATTCAGTGCTCCCGGAATGCCAACAGAGTATAATCTTGCGATCAGAGCTTTGTCCGGATGTAAATATTTCCGGCTTAATCTGACCTGGAGAGGCTGTATTTTGTAGACGATCAAATAGAAAACAAGATTGAATACCTGCCCCAGACCAGTTGCGATCGCAGCACCTTCAATCCCCATTGCAGGGAACGGTCCGATACCAAAGATCAGCAGCGGATCAAGTATAATATTGGAAACACAGCCGACCATAAGCCCGATCATAGTAACCTTCATTTTGCCCACACCCTGGAAGATTTTTTCGTAGGAAAGGTTAGTAGTGTTTATAGTTGCAAACAGAAAAACGATCGTGGAATACCGGATTCCAAGGTCGATAACATCTGCGTCAGAAGTAAAAAGCACCAGAAATCCCGGCATCACAAGGATGCATCCGATCGTCAGAAGAACACCGTGCAGGGCAGATAATGCAAGCCCATGAGTCGCTGCTTTGCTGGCAGTTTCTTTGTTTCCGGCACCAAGACAGATCGCAATCTGAGCACTGATCCCGATCCCAAATCCGATCGCGATCGCATTCGCAAAGTTCTGGATCGGATAGACAAGCGACAGCGCAGTCATCGCATTTTCACTGATCTGTGCCACAAAAAAGCTGTCCACAATGTTGTACAGAGAATTCACAAGCATAGAGATCACCATAGGCAGAGCCATCGACAAAATCAGCGGGAAAACCGGTTTTTCTTTCATAAATGTGTCATTCATAATAAGCCTCCTTTATAAAATTTAAAACATAAAAAACGCCGCACAATCACCCCGAAGGATAATTGTGTGGCGAAAAATGGTTTAGCCAGAAAAATCCACACTATGTTTTGGACGAAAGAATTGTAGCATGAGAACCAGAAAAACGTCAATAGCAGATTTGTTAAATCTCCAGATCATCCGCATTTGCCATATACGTCTGCGTATAAAGCACGACCATATCGCCCTTTGGGACAAGGACCCTGTGATTTCGCTGGATCACGGCGATGATAATACGCTCCGGCATGTTCAGTTCCATGATCCTGTGATTCACCCATTGATCATTTTCGGTGAGGCGGATGCGGATAAAATGCACATCTTCTTCCTGACCATATTCCCCGATCCGTTTAAGTCTCGAATACTGGTCGACAAATCCTGCAGAAATGATACCGGTGGGGATCGCAACCATGCCGACACCAAGAAATGCAATAAAAATACCAAAAATCTTACCGATCGTGGTGACAGGATAAATATCACCATAGCCTACCGTGAGCAGGGTGGAAGCAGCCCACCAGATCCCGGAAAATGCATTCGTAAAAACCTCCGGCTGCGCCCGGTTTTCCAGACTGTATTCATTATGCAAAATTCCTCCCATTACTTGAAAATATTGTACCGGAAACCAGGAAATGCGTCAACGGTACAGACAGTTTCAGACAGAAAAACATTCAAAAACCGTGTAGAATATCACGTTTTTTGTACATAACCGTAAACATATACCAGTCCTTCTTGCGGTACATACTTCAATGTGCTACACTCAAAAAATGCCAAAAATAATCACAGAAAAAGTGATATTGTTATAAGGAAAAAAGGCACTTAGAGGAGAAAAAATATGAAAACACTGCTGACACTGCAGCTCACGATCTTTATTCTGGTAGCTGTAGGATTTTTAATGAAAAAGATACATATCATCGGTCCGCAGGGGCAGAAGAACATCAATGATCTGGCCATCTATCTGATCCTGCCATGCAACATCCTCCATGCATTTACCCAGAGTGCAACGGATGGAGATTTCAGCAATTATCTGGCGATTCTTTTTATCTCGATCGGTATTCAGGTATTCTGTGTTATCTATGGAAAAGTCATGTTCCGAAAAGAATCCGAAGACCGTCGGAAGTGCCTGCAGTACGGAACTATCTGCTCAAACGCAGGATTTTTTGGAAACCCGATCGCGGAAGGCGTTTACGGAATAGAAGGACTGGTTCTCGCCAGCGTGTACCTGATCCCGCAGAGAATCATGATGTGGTCTTCCGGTCTGGCTGTTTTTTCCGGAAGCAGTGATAAGATGAAAACGGTGAAAAAAGTCGTCACACATCCATGCATTCTGGCATGTGTACTTGGAATGATCCTGATGATCACAGGACTTCCAATCCCGCCAGGACTCGACGGTGCGGTGACTGCTGTCGGAAACTGTAATACGGCAATGTCGATGATGGTCATTGGAATGATCCTTGCAGATATCAATCTCAAAGATTTCTGGGACTGGACAGTTGTGAAATACACAGTTCACAGACTTATTATCATTCCGGCGATCGTTTATATCGTCTGCCGTTTCCTGCCTCTGAGCAAAACGGTCCTGGGACTGTGTGTACTCCTTGCAGCAATGCCGGCAGGTGCAACGACCAGTATCCTCGCAGAAAAATACCAGGTCGATTCTCCATTTGCGACAAAAATGGTCATCTTCTCAACCTTGTTATCCCTTCCGACTATCTGTCTGTGGAGCATTTTTCTCCAGTAAAAACATATTTGTCAAATTTCTGACAAAACATCCCCCCTCCCGGCTTGTAGGAGGGGTGTTTTTTTTATATACTAAAAAAATAACATTTTATACGGAAAAGAGAACAAATCATGAGCGATCTTAAAAACGAAATCCATGACTACTGGACCAACCGGGCCAGAGGTTATTCAGAATATAATCAGCAGGAAATGGCAGATGCCAGACAGACCATGTGGAGGGCGAAACTCCTCGATCTACTGGGAAAACAGTTCCCGGAGCGCGAACCAAAAGAGATTAAAATCCTTGATGTCGGAACCGGCCCGGGATTTTTTGCAATCCTTCTCGCAGAAGCCGGCTATCAGGTGACGGCGATCGACTATACAGAAGAAATGCTCAAGGAAGCACAGCAGAATGCCGGTGGATTAGCGGAGTGTATTGTGTGGAAAACCGGCGACGCACAGGCTCTTGATGTGGAAAACAACAGCTTTGATGCCATTGTAACCAGAAATGTAACATGGAATCTTCCACGCCCGGACCTCGCATATAAAGAATGGCTGCGTGTGCTCAAACCAGGCGGTATGCTTTATAACTTTGATGCAGACTGGTACGGTCATCTTTATAATGAAGAAAAGCGAAACAGCTATGAGAAAGACCGGCAGCAGACAGAAGAACAAAACGTGGAGGACTATTACAGCGGAACTGATATCGAAAAGATGGAAGAGATTGCCCGCCAGGTTCCATTAAGTCGTCTGGAACGTCCGAAGTGGGATATCGAAACTATGCAGAAAACAGGATTTCTTGATGTTTCCTGCGATGAAGCGGTCTGGAAAGAAGTCTGGACAGAAGAAGAGATCATCAATAACAGCACTTCTCCGATCTTCCTCCTGACAGGAAGAAAGAGAGATTCTTTTAATCTCAAAAATATAACAGTGGAGCCGGGTGAGAAGTGGAATGGAGAATTAGAACTTGCAAACGGCGAGATCAAACTTCCGGCGACTGTCCTTCACGGACATGGTACAGGAAAAACCATGCTGATCACAGCAGGTGTTCATGCCGGAGAATATGTCGGGATCCAGGCAGCGATCGAATTGTCCCAGAAACTCAAAATTGAAAAAGTAACAGGCACGATCATCATTGTCAAAGTCATGAACCGACCTGCATTTGAGGCACGTAACGGCAGTATGGGACTGACTGATGACAAAAACCTCAACCGCGAATTTCCGGGAGACCCGCAGGGAACAGAAATGGAGCGCCTTGCATGGGCAGTGTCTCAGGAACTTCAGCCGGTGACAGATTATTACATCGATCTCCACAGTGGAGATGACTATGAGAAATTAACACCGTATGTCTATTATGCAGGAATGGCAGCAGAAGAAGTTGTCGCAGAATCCCGTAAAATGGCAGAACAGGTCGATGTTCCATACATGGTAAAATCCAACGTGGCGTCCGGCGGTTCCTACAACTATGCGGCTTCACAGGGAATTCCGAGTATTCTGATTGAACGTGGCGGAATGGGCGACTGGAATTACGAAGAAGTCCGCTCTACCAGAAGAGATGTCCGCAATATCCTGTGCCATATGGGAATCTATCAGGGAATCAAGGATTTCAGGACATACTATCCGCTGGATGTGGCAGATGTCCGCTATCAGGATGCAGAGGAAAGCGGTCTCTGGTATCCGTTCAAAAAAGTCGGCGACATGATCCAGGAAGGCGATATCCTCGGAGAAGTCCGTGACTATGAGGGAAAAGTCAAAGAAGTCAGCATCGCAGAGTTCGACGGCGTTCTTCTCTATCAGTGCGGCACGCTGCAGGTACTTGGCAATGGACCGATGGTCACCTACGGAAGAATCGTGAGCCGCTACGACGAGCGCAAGGAAAAAATCGTAAAATACTGGGAAAAACGAAGCAACAGTTTTCTGGAGCAGAGAAGACAGGAACTTCACAGCACCATGGCAGAACGCTGGATGAAAGAAATCAATACACAGCTTCCGGAGGGAAAAAATCTCAAGATTCTCGATGTGGGCTGTGGAGCAGGATTTTTCACTATCCTTCTTGCAAAAGCAGGCCATCAGGTGACTGGAATCGACCTGACACCGGATATGATCAAAAACGCCCGCATCCTTGCAGAAGAAGAGGGCGTAAATTGCGAATTTACAGTTATGGATGCAGAGAATCCGGAATTCCCGGATGACACCTTTGATGTGATCATTTCCAGAAATCTGACCTGGACATTGCCGCATGTGCGTCACGCATATCAGGAGTGGCTTCGCGTCCTCAAAAAAGGCGGTGTACTGCTCAATTTTGATGCAAACTACGGAATCACAGACTTCTCAAATGTGGAAGACCTTCCGGAAAATCATGCACATAACACACTCGGAAATGACATGATGCGCGAGTGCGAGGAGATCAAACGTCAGCTTCCGATCAGTTCCTACAGCCGTCCGGCGTGGGATCTGGAAACCCTGGGATCTATGGATCTTAAAGATTTCCGGGTAGACTTAGGAATCAGCAGCAGGATCTATCTTGAAAAAGACGAATTTTATAATCCGACTCCGCTGTTTATGCTGCGGACAGTTAAATAATGGGCAGGCAGCTACACAGACTATAAGAATATGCGGAGAATCATATGGATTTAAAACAATTACAATATTTTGTGGCATGTGCCCAGGCAGGGTCTTTCAGTGATGCGGCGAAGATCCTCTATTCGACACAGCCCAGTGTGAGCAAGGTGATCAAGGCACTGGAAGACACTCTTGGAATGCAGCTTTTTGAGCGCCTTCCGAGAGGAATCCGACTGACAGTGCAGGGACAGAAAGTCTATCACTATGCATGTAAGATCACAAATGAGATGAATGTTCTGGAGAATATGGCTTTGGGAGGCATGACAAAATGGATTCGTATTTCGCTGAATCCAAGTTCCTGGTTTGCCAATCAGTTTGTAGATTTTTATAATGAAACCTATGAAAAAAACTATCACTTTCAGATCACAACAGCAGGCGTACGGAGTGTTATGGAACGTGTCCGTGACTACATGGATGACATTGGATTTGTTTATATCCTGAGTCAGCAAAAGGAGAACTTCCTGCACGAGCTGACCAAAAATAAACTACAGTTTTTTACAATGTATGAAACAGATGTAGTCCTTTATTCAGGGCGGAAGACAGAAATTTATGCTTCCAGAAAGGATAAAGCAGAGCTTGCAGATCTGGAAGGAATCCGTTTTATCCAGAATTATCAGGATGAATTTTTTGATATCGGAGCTGCACGGGAAGATGCATTCCAGTGGAAAGATCTTGATATTTCTGTGCTGACCAACAGTGACTACATTATGGAAAAAATGCTCAGGAACAGCCGGGTTGCAAATGTAAGCGGCAGTTATCTTTCCGAGAACAAAACAGGTACTACGCCGGGAATCCCGCTGAATATGGGTGACAGTAAGGTTATTTTTGGCTATATGCTCCACAAAGGCGAAAAAATTGATGAAAGTATGCAGGAATTTCTCGACTTTCTGGTAAGCAGACTTCCCAAAAGTTAATTCCGACTCATTCCAGAACAGCCGAAAGGTATTCGAACTACGAATAGCACATAACCCTCCCACGGGGTTGTGTGCTTTTTTGACATTTGCTAGACTGTAATTGTTAAATTATTGTAACTGTAAGGATACGGGACAGTTACGATTTATCATGCGGATATGTTGTCTGATGCTATGCAGGCATGAAGGAGAACGAATGATTAAATATATTTTAAAAAGACTTCTTCAGTTGATTCCGATTCTGATCGGAATCACTTTTTTGTCTTTTGCCATGATGCGTCTGGCGGGCGGTGATGCAGTTACCTATATGTATGAAAATGCAGGTTCCGCAGTTTCGCAGGAGGTTATCGACCAGACAAGAAAGGAATATGGTTTGGATCAGCCGTTTCTTGTCCAGTATGCAAAGTGGTTTGCGGGAATGGCAACGGGCGATATGGGAACCAGCTATGTATCAAAGCGGGATGTTTATGACACTTTTGTAGAAAAGCTCCCTGCAACGATCCTGCTGACGGTATCTTCTATTGTTCTGACCATGTTGCTTGCAATTCCGCTGGGAATCTTTTCAGCGGTGAAACATAACCGTTGGAGTGATTATCTGATTCGTTTTTTAAGCTTTATAGGTAACTCTATGCCGAACTTTTTTGCGGCGCTGGTACTGATGTATTTCTTTTCCATAAAACTGGGCTGGTTTCCGGTAATCACTACAGATAATGTGGCACTGAGCCTTGTTCTGCCGACGCTGACACTTGCAGTCTCTATGGCATCCAAGTACACCAGACAGGTGAGAGCGACAGTGCTTGAAGAACTGAATAAGGATTATGTGGCCGGAGCGAGAGCCCGGGGTGTAAGAGGCAGCGTGATCATCTGGAAAAATGTAATGAAATCCTCTATGCTTACGATTATTACCCTGCTTGCTCTGTCAATAGGAAGCCTTCTCGGAGGAACCACGATTGTAGAGACAATTTTTATGTGGGATGGTGTAGGAAAAATGGCGGTAGATGCCATCACAATGAGAGACTATCCGATTATTCAGGCGTATGTAGCCTGGATGGCGATTATCTATGTGGTTGTAAACCTTATCACGGATATCATTTATCATTATCTGGATCCCCGTGTGAGACTGGGAGGTGACAGAGCATGAATAGTACAAAGAAAAATGTGACTGTCCGTAAACAAAAAATACGTAAAAATCATATTCGGGGAAAGCTTCTTTTCTTTAGTGCACTGGTGGTTATTTTGCTGATCGCAGCAGCACTGGCAAGACATTTGTGCCCGTATGATCCATATGCACAGGATCTCCTTCAGGCGCAGAAACCACCCAGTGCAGAACATCTTATGGGAACAGACCGTTATGGACGAGATCTGTTTTCGCGAGTACTGGTCGGAAGTACGACCAGTGTTTATGCAACGCTTATTCTGGTAGCGATCATCACAGTTGCAGGAACCGTGATCGGAATTATCTGTGGCTGGTGCGGCGGTGTCATTGATACTGTCCTGATGCGTATTTCCGATCTGTTTCTGGCATTTCCGAGCCTTGTTTTTGCTCTTGCAGTAGCAGGCGTGCTTGGCGGCGGTATTCAGAATGCGATCATTGCCCTTGCCGTGATCGGGTGGCCTAAGTTTGCGCGGCTTGCCAGAGGACTGACACTTGCACAGAAGGATTCTGCCTATCTGATGGCGGTAAGACTGTCGGGAAGCGGTACACTTAAGATCATGTTCAAGCATATTCTGCCGAATATTGCCGGGCCGATTCTGGTAACATCGGTACTTGACATCGGAACCATGATGATGGAGCTGGCCGGACTTTCCTTCCTCGGACTTGGCGTACAGCCTCCGATGGCAGAGTGGGGAAGTATGATCAACGATGGAAGAAGTATGCTTCAGATTTCACCCTGGATGGTACTTGCACCGGGACTTGCAATTTTTATAACAGTTATGCTTTTTAATCTTCTCGGAGACACGCTCAGAGATTTTATGGATCCGAAAGAGAGAGCTAAAAGATAACAAAACAAACGAACAACAAGAAAGAGAGGAAAATTTATGAAAAAGAAACTGATCGCAGCAATTCTTACAGGAGCTATGCTGGCAGCCGGACTGACAACAAGTGTATGGGCTGACGGAGAAAAGACATTCGTATATGGAACGACAGGATACAGTGAAGAAATGGGTGATGCGGGACTGAATCCACATGATAACTATTCCGGATGGAGTGCACTCCGTTATGGTGTAGGGGAAACTCTTTTCAAATACAATGATAACATGGAAGTAGAGCCATGGCTGGCAACAGATTATGAATTTGTAGATGATACAACCGTTAAGATCACACTTCGTGACGGCGTCAAATTCTCCAGTGGGCGCGATATGGATGCAGAAGCGGTTAAGGAATGTCTGGAGGATCTGATCGCTGTTCATGACCGTGCACCATACGATCTGAAAATTGACCATATTGATGCAGACGGACTGACACTTACCATTTATACAACAGAGCCGTGCCCGGCGATCATCAACTATCTCGGTGATCCATATGGCGCGATCATTGATATGGATTATGGTATTCAGGGTGAAGGCGGTTCTGCAAATGTAGCCGGAACAGGTCCTTATATTGCAGAAAGCGTAACACCAACCCAGATTGATCTTGTTAAAAATGAAAATTACTGGGGTGGCGAAGTCAACGTAGATAAGGTTACCGTGAAATCTTTTGCAGATGGAAGTGCACTGACAGCAGCGCTGCAGACAGGAGATATTCAGGGAACCTATGGACTTCAGTATGACAACTATTCTCTGTTTGACGGGAATCCGGATTATACGATCAATTCCTGTGCGACAAGCCGCTGTTTCTTCGGACAGTTCAACATGGATTCTGAAATTATGCAGGATCAGAATGTACGTAAAGCCGTTGAGATGGGAATCGACAAGGAAGGCTTCTGTTCTGTGATTATGGAAGGTCGTGGAGTACCGGCAAAGGGAGCATTCCCAAGCAGTTTCTCTTATGGAAATGATGCAGTGGAAACTGTTTCCTATGACTCGGACGGAGCAAAGAAGCTTCTTGAAGAGTCCGGATGGACAGATACAGACGGTGATGGATACGCAGACAAGGACGGACAGAAGCTGACTATCAACTGGCTAACTTACCCGACACGTCTGGAACAGCCGAAGCTTGCGGAGTATGCACAGGCTACATTGAAGGATATCGGTATTGATGTGCAGGTAAACAATACTTCCGATCACAGAACTTTTGCTGAGAACGGAGATTTTGATGTTTATGTAAGCTCTACTACAACTGCACCGACCGGCGATCCGGAGTACTTCTTTACAAGTACAGTGGTAGGTGCAAAGAACTATGGAAACTATCAGAATGAAGAAGTAACGAAACTGACTGATCAGCTTCATCAGACATTTGACAAAGATGAAAGAGGTAAACTGGCTGTAGAACTGCAGCAGAAAATTCTTGATGATGATGCATTTTTCTTTGTATCTCATCTGAACATGGGAATCGTGACAAAATCTAACGTTACAGGTATGGCAGCACATCCATGTGATTACTATGAAATTACAGCTGAGCTGGATGTAGAGTAAAATTTGAGAGGTATACAAAAGTATGGATTCATTGCTTCGTGTAGAGCATGTGACAATTTCTTATAATGGAAAGCCGGTCGTTCAGGACGTCAGCTTTGAACTGAAACAGGGCGAGATTCTTGGAATCGTCGGAGAATCCGGCAGTGGTAAAAGCACGGTCATCAAAGCGATTATGGGCTTACTGGGCGAGGAAGGTCTGGTCACGGAAGGTGACATCTGGTACAAAGGCGAAAATCTTACCAGTATGAGCGAGAAAAAACTCCGTGGATATTTGGGCAAAGAGATTGGAATGGTGTTTCAGGACTGTAAAGCGGCTTTGTGTCCTGTCCGGACGATCGGGGCACAGATACACGAAGCAGTATCAGAGCATGAGAAGATAAGCAGACAGGAGACATGGAAACGTGCAGGAGAGATTATGAAGAAGATTGGTCTGGACGACAGTGAACGTGTGCTGAACAGTTATCCTTTTGAACTTTCCGGAGGAATGAACCAGCGAGTAGGAATCTGTACAGCCATGATCATGCATCCGAATCTGCTTCTTGCAGATGAGCCAACCAGTGCACTGGATGTAACAGTTCAGAAACAGGTGGTGGAAGAGCTTCTGCTCATGCGAAAAGAATATCATACGGCAATGATTCTTGTAACACATAATATTGGTGTTGTAAAGATGATGGCAGACAGAATTCTGGTACTTCAGAACGGAGTGGTCAGAGATTGCGGAGAAACGGATGCTGTGCTGAACCATTCTGAGGATCCATATACTAAGAAACTGATGAGCTCTGTGCTTCATTTGAAACGGGACTGAACTCAGGAGGCATGAAGAAATGACAGATATTATTTTAAAAGCAGAACACCTTAAGAAGGTTTTTGTCTCAGGAAAGAAGTCTATGACAGCAGTAGATGATGTCAGTTTCGAACTGAATCGGGGCGAATGTCTTGGAATTGTAGGAGAATCCGGATCCGGAAAGAGTACGATCGCTAAAATGATCACACATTTGGAATCTGTGACGGAAGGTCAGGTATTTCTCAAAGGAAAAGATATTACCCATGTGAAGGGGAAAGCCTTACGTGAAATTTATCAGGATATTCAGATGGTTTTTCAGATGCCGATGGAATCCTTTGACCCAAGATGTACCCTTGGAGATGGAATTGGGGAAAGTCTGCGGAATATGGGGATAAGCCGTTCGGAAACAGGCAGTCGTGTGGAAAAACTTCTGGACCGCTGCGGACTTGACAGAGAATTCGCAGATCGTTATCCGCATCAGGTCAGTGGTGGTCAGTGTCAGAGAGCAGCAATTGCCAGAGCCCTTGCAGTAAATCCTGAAATACTTATCTGTGATGAGGCGACAAGTGCATTGGATGTAACAGTTCAGAAACAGATTCTGGAACTTCTGATAGAGCTGAAACAGAAGGAACAGCTTTCGCTTCTTCTGATTTGCCATGACCTCGCACTGGTACAGGCATTCTGCGATAAGGTACTGGTACTTTATCATGGAAAAACAGTAGAATACGGAACTCCTGACGAGATCATCAATCATCCGAAGGAGGATTACACAAAAAGGCTGATTGACTCAGTTTTGTAGATATGAAAAAAACTGTTTATCTATAACAGATTAGAATACTTTCGTATCCCTCCCCTGGGGTTGTTAACGCTTTAATGCGATGCTACAATATAGTTAATTACGAGGCGCGCACCGAATAAAATAAGGTTTCCAGAGGGAAAGGAAGTAAATCTATGCATATACCTGAGAATTATTTAAGCCCATCGACATGTGCTGTCATGACAGCAGCCATGCTTCCGGTATGGGGATACTCAATCAATAAAGTGAGAACGGAGATACCAAAGGCGAAGATGCCGTTACTGGGAATTGGGGCAGCATTTTCGTTTCTCGGCATGATGTTTAATGTGCCACTCCCGGGAGGTACAACAGGTCATGCGGTAGGAGGTACACTGATTGCGATTCTGACAGGCAGTCCGGCGGCCGGATGTATATCAGTGTCCATTGCGTTGCTGATACAGGCACTTCTTTTCGGAGATGGAGGAATCCTTGCATTTGGGGCAAACTGCTTCAATATGGCATTTGTATTGCCGTATCTGGGATTTTTCCTGTATAAACTGCTTTTCAAAAAGACTGGAAAGCGTAAACTCAGTGCAGCGATCGGGTCCTATTTGGGAATCAATGCAGCCGCTTTTTGTGCGGCAGTTGAATTTGGTATACAGCCATTATTGTTTAGGGATGCGGCAGGACAGGCTCTTTATTGTCCATATCCTTTAAGTGTGTCAATACCAGCAATGATGATTGGACACATTACTTTATTTGGTCTGGCAGAAATCGTGCTGACAGTAGTTGTTCTGACATTTGTAGAAAAGGTATCACCTGCCGCACTGGATAAGGTTCCGGCCAAAACTTCTTTTAAACCATTGTACATATTGATTGCACTACTTATTGTCCTGACACCTGTTGGACTTCTTGCCACAGGCACTGCATGGGGTGAATGGGGCGTTGATGAAATGGCAACACTTGTAAGCGGCGGTACTCAGCTGGGCTACACTCCATCAGGAATGGAAAATGGATTTGAGCTGTCTACGCTGTTCCCTGATTATTCAATGGCGGGCATGCCGGAATGGACAGGATATATTCTGTCGGCAGTTGTAGGCGTAGCACTTCTGGTTATTTTCTTTAAAATTTTATCTTCACTTATGAAGGACAAAGTTGACTTTAATAAGAAAGTGGCATAATCATGAATAATTACATGACAGAGAAAACAGAGCTTCCGGCCTGGATGTGTCGGCAGGAGGATTATATCCCGTCGAAAGACAGAGAAGCATTTCTGACAAAAAGTACAAAATCTGTTTTGGCTGTGCTTGCAAAATTAAGATTTCACGAAGGGAAGGATGGCAGATTTTCTGCCAGTCCTTCTTTTAAATTGTTTTATACAATAGTTTATATCATTTTGACTGCATGCTCGCGAAATTATTTATTTGTGCTGATCATGTGTGCAGCAGTGACTGTCAGACTGGCATTTTTTCCCGCAAAATCTATTTGTCAGGTTTTAAGTGGAACAGCAGGTGCAGTTCTGATCTCAGTATTACTTCTTTTACCGGCGGTTTTTATGGGAAATCCACAGACGCTGGCAAATATTACGGCGAGAGTGTATGTGTCTGTAACATTAGTCGGGATTCTGTCCGCAGGAACATCATGGAATAAGCTTACAGGCAGTATGCGAACCTTTCGGATTCCATCGTTGTTCATTTTTACACTTGATATTACGTTGAAATATATTTCTGTTCTTGGAGAAATCTGTATAGACATTCTGACATCCGTCAGGCTGAGATCCGTTGGAAAAAATCCCGGAAAAGCAAAGGCCTTTTCGGGAGTGTTGGGAATTACATTTCTGAAATCCGGTGAGATGGCAGAGGAAATGTATGCATCCATGTGCTGTCGTGGGTTTACAGGAGAATACAGTATCGGTCAGAAATATAAAATTCGTGTGGCGGATATATTTCATATTTTGGTTACGGTTGGCTGTGTTGGACTGTTTTTCTATCTGCACAGAGGAATGTAAAATGTAATTAGAACTGTAATGAGATAGGAAAGGAAATCAGGTATGATCAGACTGGAGAAGGTATGCTTTGCATATGAAAAGGAAATCGCACTTCGCTATGTGGATTTTCATATTGAGAAGGGTGATTCTCTGGTTATTCAGGGACCGAACGGATGTGGGAAATCGACACTTATTAAACTGCTGAATGGAATTATTTTCCCGTCCGAGGGATATTATTTTTATAAAGATCATGAAATTACAGAAAAGGCGCTGAAAGACCGGCAGTTTGCAAAGTGGTTCCATCAGCAGATGGGGTATGTGTTTCAGAATGCG
>OLRS01002011.1_pt1 | contig 17377 bp, 15 predicted proteins | sample 1673171 | NCBI WGS metagenome assembly OLRS01 (sample SAMEA3136762, study PRJEB25190) | human gut metagenome | biome: human gut; feature: human-associated habitat; material: faeces | place: Austria | collected 2013
CTATACCATTTCAGATATAGAGATCTTTATGCGTCATACTAACTTAATGACATTGAACAATCTATGGCATTTTTTAATTTATGTAAGGCTTTGTGATCTTCCGGCGTTAATACTATACCTTCCATACTATTTATCAGTATCCGCAGTGCTGGATTTTCGTCCACAATTCTCATTGCTTTTACCTGGAGTTCACGATATTCTGAATGATTCTTTTTCAAATACTTTGTCACCCATTTCTCCACCGATTCCCAAAGTGTACTTTGCTCCCACATGATATCCTGCCTTTTTCGCATATTGCATTTCTCCCTTCTGAAGTTTTCTTTTCAGTTACATGACTATACCAGAAGTCGGGAAAATAGCAATTCATCAGATGTACTGAAAAAGAGTGGTGGGGATTGGGGATAGTAGACATAAGCAGAAAAATGGCTAAAAGAAAAGCCATGACGAACGTTTACCTACTCATCATAGCTTTTCTTCAGTTTGCATTTAATTTCCAGTTGCGACACCAGCAAATTTTACAGTCACACTATATTTGCTATCATCATTTTCTACGGATTTTCCATTTACACAATCCGCATCCGTGCCTTCCATCCAGATATACACATGAACAGCAACTCCATCATATCCAACCCCATCCTTGATCGGAAGAGAACCTTCTGGAACAGTAAAAGAATCGCCAGATTTCAATGCTGCCCAGTTGTTACCATTCTGATCGGTATATCGTCCATTATAAATATGTGGATAGGTTACAGCAACGGGATTTAAAGTTCCGTTTACATTAGAAATACAACTCCATCCATTGACACCGTTCTCATCATTACCCTTTCCAGTTTCATCTTTTGTGGAGTAAACGACTCGTAATGTTTCTTCACCGATTGGTGTTTTTCCGTCTGTATCCAGTTCTTGCGTTGTAATTGCTACACGCATAGAATCAATAACAGTGGATACACCGTTTCCCTCATCAGCTTTAACAACAATAGGGCTTCCATCACTTGCATCTAAATATACATCTGCTTTACCAGTTTCGGTAATCGTATATAAAATATAATCACTTCTAATGAAAGCATAATAATTTTGATTATTTTCTTTATAGTTTCCTGGCTTGGTTCCTGTTGCAAAGTTTGGAGTATAATATGAGGTTACATTTCCACGCTCATTCCAATTCTGACACACATACCAGTTATTAATAATATCGTCTGTAGACGATGGACTAAGAACTTCTCCTGTTGTAAATGCCTCCAATGATTCCTGCGCACCGCCATGCTGTACGCCACCTTTTTCGGCGGTTGTAATCTGTAAAATAAATCCATTAGTAGTTGCTGTAATTGTGCTAGTTTTCGCCTTAACTGTATTATTTGCAACATACCATGCATATGTAGAAGATGATAAAGCCACTGCAGCAACTATTACAGAAATAATTGAAATTATCAATTCTTTGCGCAATTTTCGTATCTGTTCCATCTGCTCTCTCCTTAAGTGTTATGACATTTTAAAATGTAGAAATAGATTTCTGCCCTTTAAAATGTCCCCCACGCCACAACCGTGGGGAAACATCATAGTTATTAGTTGTTTTTAGTTACATCATTATTTGCACCATCAACGGCATTACCATCAGTGTTGACAGGTGTTGCTGTAAAGGTTACAGTTACGCCACAGTTTTTCAGATTTGCAAGGTTGTCTGTATAAACTGTGCTTGCAGATCCATCATAGAATACATAAACATCTACTGTAGTTTTACTTCCAGCTGCAATTGTGTTTACAAGAGCATCTGTCACCGATGCAGTACCAGTCAAATTGTTCACGATTGTAGTTTTATCGCCATATTCAGTAAGCTCAAGAGCATCTGTTACCTGAGCATTTTCAGATTTTTTATATACGCCCCAGTTATCCCCACATTTAACAAGTACACACATAGCGCTAACTAAGCCATCTGAATTTTCACCGGCATCAATTGCTACATTTGCAACTTTTAAATTCTGGAAAGAACCTGCCTTTGCATCTGTTGTACCGATGTCAAAGGACTGTTTTAATGCATACTCCGGTCTCTTTTCTGCATCAACTCCGCCGACTGCAAAACGAGAACCAGCTAACATAGTTGCTTCTCCTGCCTTAGAAGCATACGCAGATTCAAACTGATAAGTGTTCTCTGTAATTACATGATTCCACTGCGATGGATATAACTCAGTTTTATCATTGGTTCCTGCTACCTGTGTAGCGGATGTCTCTGTTAATGCTTCACCAGTCTTAGCAATTTTCAAGAACGGTGCATTAGACTGAGCACTGATGCTAGCAGTCTTAGCTGTTACAGTATTGTTACTTACAAACCAAGCATATGTACTTGATCCGAGCGCTACAGCGGCAACGCATACCATGGCAACAGCTGCTGCCATCTGTTTTTTCAGCGCTTTTACGCTGTTGTTTTTTGTTTCGTTCATGTCATTCTCTCCTTCGTACAGTTTTGGGAATTTCCTGCAGTTAGAATTCTTTTTTGTATTTAGATCAAACTCCCACCGGGCCCGGTTAGGAGAGTTTCCCTCTACCGTTTCCGGTGAGGCTTTCAGCTAACCACAAAATTGCTTCCCTGCCACGGGAATTCCCTCTGTAATATATATAATCGGCGGTTGTGGCGCCGGTTATAACGATATTATTGATTTCTTCTGGTTTTCCAGGTTACTTCTTTATCTGTGTAATAGCTGTCATTTGGAGCTTCGTTTCCTGCTGCATTGATCGGCTTGTTCTTGTTCAGGGTATCCTTGATATCCGTCACAAATTTCCACAGGAGACTGGTGTCATCGTCGAAGTCTGTGTCGATGTGCATGCTCATCTCCACACTGCCTCCGATAATAGAGTCTACACATTCCGAATCATCGCCCTCCATCCAGATTACAATGGTATATTTATCGACATTTCCCACAAGGAAGCTATCTTCATTATACTCACATACGACATCGTCTGACAAGAAATTTGTGCAGTCTTTCTCAGGTTTTCCATCTTTTGCCGGTTCTGCATAGATCATTTTGTCTCCATTTCGCCATACTGCGATACGGACAGCGTTCTCGGCTCCCTTGGAACAGGAATCCAGAGTGATCCTGGCCTTATAACTCAGGTCGATCTTTCCTGCATTTCTGACAAAATATGTATATGCCATATAGTTCTTGCCATTGTGTGCACCTTCATGATCGTCCAGGTCATCTGGAAGATCTTCGATCGAAATATTCGTGGCATCTTTGACCATGGCTGCGGTAAGTCTCGCAGTTGCACCCTTGAAATCACCATTGTCAGCAATGCTGATACCTCTTCTGTACATTTCCAGACGGTCAAGGTTAATCGTGAAGTTACCCATTTTTTCCTGCATAAATGCGGCAGCAAACAAAATACCGACTGTAACAAGCATTGCAAGCAGAGCAAGGCTCAGTTTATCCAGTCGGAGCAGAGCCGCACCGATCTGGCGCCGTTTCCTGTGAGGCCGGTACATACTGACGATCTTTTCCGGATCGACATCTCCGCCCTCCTGCTCCATCAGGGCTTCCAGTTCCTCAATTCGGATGATCTGGTCCGTCTTTGATTTTTTCTTTTTGAAAAAATGTCGTTTGTTCTTTTTTTCTGCCTTGTTTTCGAGCTTTTTTATCTTTTTTTCGGTTTTCTTTTTCACAGTTTATACCTTTTCTTTACGTATGCCACGTAATCCTGCATATCCTGACATTCCTGCTGGTCTGCAAATCTTAACTGGATACCTGCCACGAAGCGGAACGGGCTGCCTTTCGGCATTTCCCTCGTCCAGCAGATGACTCCCACGACTTCTCTGGAAGGCTGTCCTTCGGCTGCCGTTCCAAGTCTTGGAAGGGTGAAGATACAGGACTCTCCTACTTCAAACCAACGGTTCATGTATACCGCAAGACCGTTGTTGGAGATATCCATGGTCTGTCCTTTTTCCTTATCCACTTCTCCCTCGGAATTCAGTTCCCAGGTATCCTGCATATAGGTAATCGGAAGCTCAACTTTCATACGGACATCCATACGTTTGATGAACTGTCTCTGTTCTGCCACACGTCTGACTTTGAGATAATGTCGGATTCCTTCTTTTACAACATCATCCACGTATCCGGCAAGAATGTTGCTTTCCCCTCCTTCGGTATATTTAAACAATAATTTCTGGCTTTCATCCGGCACAAGCCTCTTGCCGTCCACCATTGGGGCAGATACCAGAAATGCTGATTCGTCCAGTGCTTTATTAAATGTGCAGAGCATATTGAACTGAGGCTCCTGCCCTACCGGTACGTCAAATGCAAGCTGCATTTTGGTACCTTTCTTCAGTTGTATACTTCCTGCCATGTTATTTTCCTCCTAATAAATCCTGTTTTATTGTTCTTTATCTGAAGAATTTTCTTTTTCTTTCTGTCTTTTTTCCTGGATCTCACGGATTGCTTCTCTAACCGCTGCCTCTTCCTCATCTTTGGCAATCTTACCTGCCAGTCTGATAGTCCGAACCAGATTACTGATGAGGATCACTGCGAGTGGTATGAGGATCACTGGTATGAAAACAAGCGGATTCGCTACCAGACGTGCAAGTTTTCCAAGTGCCAGGGACGACGCGACTACCTTTCCGATCAGAGCCTCGGAATCGGTTCCGTACTGGTCAGGGATATTGTTCGCATCTCCCTGTGTTGTGTATTTCCATTCCGTTCCATCCTGCTCTATTGCTATGACTCTGTGCGTATTTACAGCACCATCCAGCACCGGGTCTGCGGAATAAAAGGAAATAACATCTCCGACCTGGATCTGTGACGGATCGGTTTTCTTTACAAGGATCAGGGTGTCTGTATCATAAGAAGGCCGCATACTTCCTGTCGTGATACGAAAGACCGTATACCCTCCAAGATTCGGAGCCTCCCCCTGTTTTGTAAAGACTACCAGGCACAGAACCACGACTGCCGCCGCAATGATCATTACGGAAATAATATTTATCAATGTCAGAAAAAATTTCTTTATCATGAGTTGCTGTCATCCTCGTCTGTGTTTTTGCGGTCACGGCGTTCCTGTAAACGCTTTACAATATAATGGGAAAGGCTGGCAGACTCTGCTTTTTGCAGGGCTTTCTGCATCGCTGCCTCGGCTTCTTCCTGCTTGCGTCTGGCTTCTTCGATCGCTTTGGCTGCCTCGCGCTGTGCTGCGGCAACGGCTGCCCGTGATTCTTTCTTTGATCTCGCTGCCGCGTCTGCTGCTTCTTTTCGGATCCTGTCGATTTCTTCTGATGCAGCTTTCTGTTTCTTTTCTTTTTCTTTGCGGGAGTTTTTTGCATCCTTTTCTGCTTTTTCTGCACGATCCAGTGCTGCTGTCAGCTCCCGTTCTTTCTCTTTTCGCACAGTGTCAAGTATCGTCTGGAGATTCTCGACAGAACGCTTTGCCTCTGCCTGCGCAATCTCTATTGAATTTTTCGCCTCAATATCTACTGCTGCCATCGCAGCTTCTGTTTCCTGGCGGACTTTCTGTTCGTTGTGGAGTTGTTCTTCCAGTTCTGCCCGCTCCTGCTCCATCTGCATTCTGGTCTGCTCCAGGGATTCCATCTGCTGGTTCAGGGAGTCCATCTGAAATTCCAGTTCTGAGAGGGAACGTTCCAGTTCTTCTCTTCGATTCGTTTCTTCTTCCAGTTTCGCCTCTGCATCCAGCTGCGCCTGTGTGACTTCTTCTACAAACACCTGTCGGATCTCAACATCCGGAATGTTTCTGTCCTCTACGATCTGTTCCTTGATCTCTTTGACAAATTTCGGCTTAACAGGTTCCCGCTTCTCTTTGGCAAGCTCTGTCACATTTCTCTGGTCAGATTCCAGAAGACTCTTGAATACGGTGTAATTTGTGATAAAGTTGATGTACATCTGCAGGAGATATTCTTCATCGAACTGTAACGCAGAATCCTGTTCCTCAATGGTATATCCCACTTCATCATAGCTCTCAATGAAGTGCCATAGTTTGTAACAGGTGCGGTAATCCGGATCTTTCATCATAAGGTTGGTTCTCTGGATCGGGCTTCGCACCTTGGCACAGCCGTTCATGATATCGCAGAAAGAACTTGTCCGCAAAGTCCTTGACAGTCTTCGTACACGGTCGATCCTTTTGAAGAGGTCCATATGGTCGGTGTCGTTTTCGACATAGCTCTGGCGGTTTTTGATCGTCATTTCTACCCTATAGGAAATTTCTTCGTAAGCATCATCGATCTTGCTTTCCATGCTCATGACGTTGCAGGTTTCGTCTCCTGTTGACCAGAAGATTACATCCGTTCGTTTGTCAACGAATGCAAATAGCCGCTGGATCAGATGATATACGAAGCGGTTTTCATACAGATCATAGCTTTCTTCGGTCGTGACATTGAGGATCCTGGTCGGCTGGATCTCTCCTGCTGCATTTTCTGTGATGAACTGCGTATGCTGGCTTAAGTGCCGCACACTGTCAGCCGTAATCTTCTTGGCAAGTGCCACCGGTACTACTTCTTCTGAGGTGGCAATAAAACGACGTGGTTTATCCACAATGTTAAAAATAGCTTCGATTCCTTCCTCTACTACGGTGAGCCATTGCTCATCGATCACTTTGTGGAGAATCCTGTTTTTCTGCTCGAGGGTATTGTCACCTGCCTGAACCATCTCAAACAGATATTGGAAGTACCGGTCATCCTCAAGAGCCTCGCCAACCTGATTCGTATATTTCTCATATAAATCACTGATTGTTGTTTCTGCCATCGTTTTATCCCCTTACTGCGATTAATACAAATTCTGGATTCTTCTCAGATATGACTTGCTGTCTTCCATCTCTGCTTTTCCAAATGTTTTGTCAATGTAGTTGATCAGACCTGTGATCTCATCTCTTACAAAGGTAACGTTCATACTTTCAAATTTCTTGAGTACTTTACGTGCAATGATGTAGTCCATACCGCCAAGTTCTGTGCCACCACAGGCAACATAGACCGGGATAAAGTCGTACATCTGCTTCATAATACGGTTTCCGAAAGAAAGCTTGAACCTGGTAACCAGGTAATTGTCCATCTTCTGCAGCTTCTCCAGGGATTCCTCGCTGATCGGATGTTCTGTTTTTGCTTTCTGGAACAGGTACTGAAGATGCTCTGCTGTGATATCGCAGCGAGGCTGAAGTTCACATTCAAAAGCATCTGCTCTTTCATTCAGCTCAATCGGCATAGCACGGTCATAAACCTTATCCGTGATCGTAAAGGTGGAGTCATCGTTGTTCGCGGTTCCGACAAACCAGGTAGCGGTGCTTACATGGATCTTGCCGCCTTCCATTTTGACAGGATCTCCCTCCCATGCCGTCGGCACAAGGTCAAGTACCCACTCATCCTCGTTCGGCATTTCCAGTACGGAAAGCATCTCTGCAAAATAATACTCGATACGTGCAAGGTTCATCTCGTCGAGTACGATCAGAGTCGGGTCCGGACGATAATTTGCCTCATACAGTGCACGGAGAAATTCTGTCTCATTAAATCTCTTTGAAAATTCGTTAAAATAACCAAGGATCTCTGTACGGTCACGATAGGACGGCTGTACAGATACGATCGTTGCCGGGTTTTCCATATATCGGCTGAAGGAATATGGAAGACTTGTTTTACCGGTACCTGAAATACCTTCGAGGATCAGAAGCTTACTTGCTGCCATACCTGCAACAAATCGCCGGATGATCTCAGGTGTATAATACAGTTTCATCTGGCTTGCGGCAAAAAGTCTGTAGCCCTCTACGAATTCTTCCAGTGTGATATCATTGTTATACTGCGGATACTGGAAAGCTGCATATTTCTGATCGACAAGTGTAAGTTTCGGGAAACGGTGTTCTACGGTTTCTCCCGGGTCAGAAGAAACTACTGCACGTACAACAGGTGCTTTCTTCGGATCGTCAGTTCCCGAGATGATCGCAGCAGCTCCTGCTTTTGCTGCCGCTCCCTGTACAGCCTTGCCTGGATCAGTAACGTTTCCAACACTTGGAATCACATCATCAGTCAGTGCAGAAGCTCCCATATATGGAATTCTCTCTGTGCCTCCCATGGCATTTACCTTGAGGGCAAGGATGCTGTTCTTCTCTTCCATCAGATCCAGCACCTGCTTGTTCAGTCTTCCGATTTCTCTGTACAATGCCGCATTGTCTGATTTGTCAGCCTTTAACTGGTAATTCAGAATCGCCCTGCGGATCAGAAGCAGAATGATCACGATCGGAATTGCCGCAAGAAGGATCATTAGCAGAACCGAAAGAACTTTGCCTACAATGCTCAGCGTCGGGAAGTAAGTTTTGAAAATCACAAAATATTCAAACCAGCCGGTAACGAACACTTTGGCAAAAGCCACCAGCCAGGTTACGATGTTGTAAACGACCTGTGAAAGAACCTCAAATGCAAACTTCAGGAATTCGCTCAAGACTCTGTACCCTCCTCTTTGGTCTGGTCATCGCCGGAATCGCTCTGACCCTGCTGTTTTCTGGCATCTGCAAGTTCTTTTTCTGCTTTGGCACGGATTGCTTCTGCTTCTTCACGCATTTTTCTTGCTTCTTCCAGTGCTGCTTTGGCTGCTTCTGCCTCATTCTGAGCTTCAGAAGGTTCCGGTCTCTGTGCTGCTGCTTTCTGTGCGGCCTCTTCCTGTGCGATTGCTGTTTCTCTGGCAGTCTCTACTGCAACTGCTTTTTTGAGGCGGATAGCGATCATGATCAGATTGTAAACCTGATAGATAAAGAACAAAAGCATCGGAAGTACGATCACGATCAAAAATCCCATGCTGCTGGAAAGGAAATCCATGACTTTTCCTGCCTTTGGCAGATCTCCGACATATTTACCTACAATATCACCATCGGAAATGATATGTGTATCTGCTATACCATTGTTGTTATCACCGAGTGTTGTATAGCTTCTTGCGTCTCCAACTGTATCGATTTTCTGGATACGGTGGGTATTCAGTGCATATTCGTTATCAATGATCGTATGGAAACAGATGATATCGCCTTCTTTGAGGGTGGATGTGTCACATTTTTTGATAAAGATCAGGTCTCCTGCACTGAATGTCGGTGCCATGGAATCTGATTTTACGACAAGCGGGGTATACCCCAGAAGGCTTGATACATTCTGATTGTCTCTTGTTGCTATTGTTGTGAAGGCATACAGCGCGGCTACCAGTATTACCAGCCACAGCAATACGCTGATCACAATTGTTCCCGTTTTCTTTAATGCTTTCATAGTTTCTTCTCCCTGGTTATTTTATTTATTTTGATCATCTGTTTTATCCCCGGTAAATCTCAGCCGGATTGAATAATCAGATCCTCTCAGTTCATCTGTACACGCCTCATCAGTTCCTTCCATCCAGATATGGACTGTTACTGCTTTGTCCACTCCTTCTTTCAGAGAAAACATGGCATTGTCTTCGTTTATCTGCATTGTGGAAGCTTCCGGAAGCCCGAATGTCTTTGCTGTACCTTCTGTGCTGCTTGCGCTTCCCATGCCCGGATCGTAATTCCATATCGTTCCGTCTGTGGAAAAAGCAATTCGCATGGATTCCGGCAGTGCTGCATTCTCTGACATGACCAGCGTTCCATCCTCTGCACCGGAGCTGCTGTTGGCACTTGTAAGGTGGACGACCATATCCTTGGCTGCCATAAAATGAAGCGTAAATTCAAGATATGCTCCGCTGGTGTTTTCGACTGTTGTGCCATTCTCATAGGTAAAAGTCTCATAATCGGTTGTTGTCACCGGTTCCAGCGGAGTTGTTTCCATGGAAAATCCCTTTTCCTGCTGGATCCTCGCCGCGATCTGCTCAAACGAAAGAGTCTTTACATACTGGTCGATCGTGCTGTGCGGATCAAGATCCATTCTCAGATCGGCATCTGTCACGATATCCAGACTCATGGTCTTTACTTTTGCCCTGTCCGCAATGGAAAACCAGGCTACCGTGGCTGCTGTAACTGCGACCAGCGCCAGCAGAACCAGCAAAACTGATGTATACAGCCTGCTTCGGACTGTTTTGTTGTTTTCTTTTTTGTTCATGCTCATGCCCCTTCCTGGCTAAGCACGCCATAAAATCCAAGCTGCAGGTCTACCGTACTGTACTGTATACTGTTGGAACAGTCCGGGTCGCAGCCTTCCAGATAAAAATAAATATCTACGGTATATATTTTGTTAAGCTGCATTGTCAGAAGCGCATTCTGCGGAACATCTACAGAATCGTCTGAAAAACTGATGGTATATCCATCTGCCGATACAGACGGGTCGGAAGCCGCCCGTACTGTCCCGTTTGTGTATGACAGTACCTGATTGTTCCCAAGTGTCTGCCCGTTAATGACTGTATTGTATGTCTGCTGACCTGATGCATTCTGACTTTCACTCAACTTAAAAATCACTTCTGAAGAATAATTCTCGTCAAATACAAGCCCAAGTCTTGCCGCATTCAGCATCTGACCGGATACTTTCTGTCCCAGAATGCCATCGCTCTGGTCCAGATACAGCTTCATCGTACTTCCATCGTCCATTCCTTCGCCAACCGCACGGATATAAACCCGTCCGTGGTAATAATATTCTTCATTCTGGACTCTTTCGAAAGAAGATGCCATTCCGGAATCTGTAAACGGTGAATAAACAAAGTTCTGAAGGTCATTTGTCGAAACCGGAATCAGATACTCTGCATCAGTCTTATTGACCTGCGTAATGGATGCCGGCTGTGAATCCCGAAAACTGCTGCCTCCTGTGCTGCTGAGCTGCAGTTCCAGATTTTCTTCATCGGTTCTTGCTGTTACAGTGTTGGTCGAAACTGCCCTGTTGGAAGTAAACCATGCATAAGTGAAAAATACCACTACAAACAAAATTAAAATGATTGTTACTGTCAGGAACCATGTCCTGAAACTACGCTTCATGGCTGTTCTCCCTTCTCACTTTCTTCCAGATCAACACCTGCAAAAGCAAGCTGTATCTCAGAATCTCTGTTCTGTACCGGGTTGGAACACTGTTCATCACAGCCCTCCAGATACAGCCAGTATTCTACGGAAGCCACTTCATCTGCATTTAACTGCACCAGAATCTGGCTTCCATCTTTGTATTCATTTTCGGCCTCGCCATTCTCTGCCATATAGGCTGTGATGTCCTGTGCCGGGTCATCTGCATAAGAAGCCTGTCCATTATCAGAAACAGAGGAAACAACTGTTGAGCTTCGTGGAACAGTCAGTACAGACTGTGCACCTGATGTGCTGCCCATTTCATCCAGTCTCCAGATAAAGGTACTGGTTCCCTCATGTGATGTGATTTTCATTCCAAGTCTCATTGCTGCCAGTGCCTGCGCATCGCTTCCAAGGCTCAGTTTCTCTCTGTCAAAATATACCTTACATGGTGCATTCTGGCATTGCAGATAAACCGTTCCATGCACTGCATCCTGATCTACTCTGCTGTCTGCATTGCTGTAAAGTACTGCAATTCCATTCTTGTTCTGAGCAGTCGATCTGTAAAAATGTTCCAGATTTTCTGTTGAAAGTGGTTTCAGTGAATCCGGATTTCCATTCAGAACCAGATCGCAGGTCTTGTCAAAAGGACCGCTCTCACTTGTCGATATCAGTAAAACGGTATCACCCTTACTCACAGTTCCTGCCATTGGAGTAACATTGGTGGAATTGATTCCTGTAAGTGTAAACCAGGCATATGTAGTACCGGTTGCTGCTGCCAGAAGAAGCAGAATCCACAGCACAGCTTTTGAAAATGATTTTTTTAACTGATCAACTTCTGTATTCAAAGCCTTGCCTCCTTATTTTCAGGATTCTTTTACGGCTCCTGCAAAAGACACGGAAAGGTTCTTAAGTGTCTGGCTGCAAAGATTTCTGGTACAGTCCTCGTCACAGCCTTCCAGCCAGATATAGAGATCGATCTGTACCGGATCTCCTGCGGAACCATTCTTTCCGGTTGTTGTACATAATTTCAGTGAGCCTGACTTCAGACTGACAGTTCCTGTATTTTTGTCATATGTACAATAAGCCGCTGAGGTATATGGCGTAAAGGAGACGGTTGTTCCGTCTGTTTTGGTGCAGTCCAGTACATCTCCTTCCTTACCTGTTGCTGTATTGTATTCTGCCTCGGGGTTTTTCTTATCGCTGATTGCAAAAATATATTCTGCTTCTGTCGGCTGGTTCCTGCCTGCTTTGTGTACTACAAAACCTGCACGGATCGCGGAAGAAATCGGATTCTTCTCATCGCTATCCTCAAAGCCGATATCCGCAATATAAATATCGGTTGACTCCCCGTTGCTTTTAAGAAAAAGGCTTGTCTTGTAATAATCGGTATATGCACCCTTTCCAAACAGATTTGCCACCAGATTGGACTGATTCTCGGTTCCATTGGTAAAGCCAAGTACTTTCTGGAAACCGCCGCTGATCCTGTTGGTAGAAACCGGATTCAGCTGTCCGGAAAAGCTGTCCAGGACTGCGGCTGAACCATAGGTGCCATTATATGAATTGCTGATCTGCAGGTTTACGCCTGCGCCTGCTGCCATACGGACTTTTGTTGTATGGCGGCTGGTATTATATATATACCAGGCATATGTTGCTGATGCGGCTGCAAGCAATGCGATAAGCAGCGCAACTGTGCCTGTTCTTAATTTGCCTTTGAGCTGTTTTTTGTCTGATTTATTTACCTGTTCCATAACATTGGAAATTATGGACACCTCCCCTTCTTTCTACATAATAATCCCATTTATACACTATAATAGCACATTGATTTCCATTCAGCAATGCGTCAAGGCTACAGATTTTCGCATTTGTAGCAACAAAATTGAAAATTTTATTTGTTTTCCCGTATAAGAGAAAGAAAGACCTGGGTTCCACTGCTGAACAGAACTCAGGTCTTTCTTTATTTTTTATTTGATTAATTAACTATTACTTTACATCTGACAGATTTTCTGCCGGATGTAACGGTGATTGTTGCTGTGCCTTTACTTCTGGCAGTGATCTGTCCTTTACTGTTTACAATGGCTATTTTGGTATTACTGGATTTATAAGTGATTTTTTCTCCGCTGGTCAGTGGCTGAAGGACCGGTTTGAGTGTTGCTTTTTGATTTCTTTTTAGTTTCAGAGAAGTGGCAACGCCTGTGATCTTCGTGGTTTTTACAGTTGTTTTCTGTACTGTCACAGTGATATTCTTCTTCAGTCCGCTTCTCAGTGCTATGGTTATTATGGCCTTTCCACTTCTGGTTCCTGCCTGGATCGTGCAGGTTCCGTTGCTTCTTCCGTAAACTTTTGCAATATTCGTATTGCTGGATTTCCAGGATACGATGGAATCTCCTTTTGCAAGTCCTGAAACTCTCAGAAGTGTTGTTTTCTGGCTGGTTTTCAGGAGGATGCTGCTTATGTTTACTTTTATGGATGGTTTCAGTTTATTTCCGTAATTTCTTGTCTCTGTTTTGCCACAGGTGCTGCATTTGTGGGTCTGTTTTGCCGATGCCAGGGCAGTAGCCGCTGTTGTCGTTTTCCATGTTGTAAATTTATGTGCCACAACCGATACTTCCTGGTTCCTGGTTTTTCCGCATACTGTACAGGTAACTGTTTTTGTACCTTTCTTTGTACAGGTGCTTGCTTTTGTGATCTTTCCTTCATCCCAGGTGTGTGTATGTTCAACCTCAAGGGTCTTTGTGGCTCTGCAGACGTAAATTCTGCTCTGACTTGAGGAACTGTAGTACACAGAAATATATTCTCCTGCATCGTCCAGCGTCACACCCGATTTCTTATATATGTGTGTTGCAGAATATACCGACGCATCCGATGCTTCCTTGTCAAATTCCGGTGATTCCGAGGAATCGTATTTCTTTACTGCGGAATAGGTTCCGTCTTCTTTTGCGGTAAGTTTATAGATCTGGCTGGTATCTGTAGAAATATTGGTTCTGTATACCCCCAGTTCGATGTTTTCTCCCTCCTTGACCTTCTGCGGAGAAATATACAGCGTATTATAGGAATCATAGTAATCATCCGAGATTTTGTACGGAACCTTAACTTCATCCAGCAGATGATTTTTGTCGGTTATGTTTTCCGGAAGTCCGGATGGATCTGCAGAGTTTACAAAGCATTTATCTGCTTCATTTATTTCCCATTCTCCTTTTACAGATACTCTGATCTTCTTTCCGGATTCTGCTGTTGCCCATACCTGTTTCGGCAGAATTGCTGCAACTTTTTTGATGCTTTCTATGTTATCCATCGTCTTATAAATAACATATTCTCTGGCATCTGCCGTCACACTCGTCACATAAGATGGCATTTCCTCTGTGATGTCCGCAAATCTGGTTGTATAACTGATCTGTGCCTCTGAACCTGTTGCTGCATCCTGAAGTCCCGTAATCTGCACCCGATAGCTGTCTGTATATCTGGAACCAGAATAATCAGAAGGCTGTACCATGTCGATCTCGACTCCTGATACTCTCAGTTTCCCGTTCTCCTTCGTGCATTCATAGGAATTTCCGGTGTTAAGGTTTGTGATCACTGCGGTTACTTTCGTGGAATCCGCAATTTTCAGTGTGTTTTTGTTTATCCGTACGGACCAGGCACTTGAAGACGGTGACACCAGCCGGGACGGCATATATCCTGGTGCCGGAAACGCACTGAACGGCAGGTCTGAAGTATTTCCAGATGCTACATCTGCTCCGATTGCAATGCCTCCGGAGAATCCGTACTGAACATCTGACAGAGAAGCTTCGATCAATGCATATCTGTGTCCTGTTGTATCCCATGACTGGGATCTGAGAGAATATCCCTCGTTCATCCAGCCTGTGATAGCTCCCTGAGGAGTATATCCTCTCGCAAGAATGTTATGTCTGCACGGAGCGCCTGCATTCCACATCTCGTCACTCATATCAGCCGGCTTGCTGGAATCACTCACCCAATGGCTGAATTCAAAATTACGAACGAGAGCCTGCACCTGAAGAGAATCCGAATGTGTGGAACTATTCTTCAGTGAATTCAGACCTGACAGCCAGCGATAAAAATTTGTCATTGCTGTCATCGCTGTATGTGTATCCTGGGTCAGCACTCCTGCCGCATATGGCGCGGAAGTAGAGCACGGTTCCTGATACCATGTGGAACTGTCTGAATTTGAATAAGTTGCTCCGGCATATCTTGCCTTTGCATATTCATCAGCAACCTCTTTTAAGGTTCTGCTTTTGAACGGTTCCATTTCGTCTGCATCGTATACGATTGTGTCCCCGGAAGAAAAAAGTTCTCCTACGCCATCTGAAAATAAGCTTTCTTCTTCACTGACAGGTGATTCTTCGGTTTCTGTATTTGTTTCCTCCTCGCCCGCTTCTGTGTCCTCTTCGGTCACTTCCACCTGTTCTTCATCATCTTCGGTTTCTGAGATTTCTGATTCTCCATCCCAGGTCACATCCGCTTCAGGAGTTTCTGATTCATCCGCTTCATCCATCTGCGTAAATTCATCTTCCCAGGTTACATCTTCTGCATAAACAACAATTCCTGCCTGTGATACAGTCAATGTAACTGCCAGCAAAATCCCTATTATTTTTTTCTTCATTTTCACCCCTCCTGATGTTCTTTTTATCATTTTATCGTATTTTTTTATTTTCGTAAATTTAATGACAGATTTTTTTATTTTCGACAACTTTCACAATTCCGATTTTTCACATTTGTAAAAATTTACGATAAACTTTTACATAAAAAGTATCCAACCAGAAAGTTTCTGATTGAGTGCCTGCCATTATACCTGGATAAATTTTCAGTTTCGTTTCATGAAATGATAAATTATAACTCCGACTGCTGCAAGTACCGCAATTCCAGCAATCCAGAGGAGGGGATTCTGGCTTTTGGAAGATTTGCTGGTGGTTACAGTCTGACCTGAAGTCTGAATATCGTCCTTCTCTGGCTGTCCGGTGGTCTCTGAATCTGGTGCATCGGTCGACTCTGGGCTCTCTGTCGATGCCGGTGTATTTGTTGGCCCCGGAGTTTCCGTCGGTGCTGATGTCTCTGTCGGTACCGGTGTGTCGGTTGCCTCTGGTATATCAGTCACTTCCGGTGCTTCCGTTGGTGTAACTGAATCTGCTGCTCCTGTTACGGACGGTACTGCTGTCACCTGTGGATTCTCTGTCGTTGAAGGTGCTGTCGATGGTGTGGCAGTATTTTCGGAAATTGCTGCCGCTGTGCCGGAATTTTCCGGTACCGGTGTCATATCCAGCAATTCTGTCCCGTCAGAGTTCTCATAAGTACCATGTTCCTTCGCCCATTCTTCTGTCTTCTCAAGATCTACCCAGCCTTCCTGGTCGTCGATCGTTGTAACACCCCAGTGACTTCCATCGACAAGTTCTGCATCCTCTGTGATATGAAGAGTCTCTCCATTCTGGATATCACGAACTCCTGGAACTTCACCGTATTTGATTCCCGGACCCTGATAGAGTTTCTGACTTCCGTCCTCGGAGTAAGCTTTGACATCGTAATCTGCATTGTAATCCACATTGTCACTTCCTGCGATATACAGTTCGGAATCTATTGCTTCCTTGCGGGACTGTGCCGGCTTACAGTCATCGAGCGGCACGTATCCATGCATACCATGGTATTCTGTATAGCCCCAGGTTCTGTTATTCTCCTTATCCTCTGTCTCGCCCTCGATATGTAAGGCTGTACCGTTCGGGATCTGACTGTCATTCAGCTTCGAAGAACTCAGATCCGGCAGAGAATATATGTCGATCCCTCCCGCTTTAGATTCTACGATCATGTAATAATCTGTCGTATAATCAGGATTTTGCTTCTCCTGCTGTACATCTGCCATAACATTTACGCTCATCAGGAATCCCATCAGAACGACCAGAAAACTCTTTATTATCTTTTTCATTTTATCTTCTCCTGTATGGTTTGGCTTTATCCACAAATTCTATTTCTATCATACCATAGTGAAGTTCTAATGATAATCCTTTTTATCATAAAAAATGGGAATTTTTTCGACTTTTACAGGAAACTCTGTGGATAAAAAGGGACATCCCCGAAGAAATCCTCGGGGATGTCGTTTAATCATGGCATTTGATTAAAATCAGTTTAACAGTTTAATTTATTTATACAGAGGTCCGTAGTTCTTGCAAGCACGGAAGTCTGCACCTTCTTTATCCATTCCGAATGCATTCCATGCTGCCGGACGATAGATATCTTTTTCCGGAACGTTGTGCATGGATACCGGGATACGAAGCATAGAGCACATTGTGATCAGGTCAGCTCCGATATGTCCGTAGGAGATAGCACCGTGGTTAGCTCCCCAGTTGTTCATTACATCATAAGCTGTTTTGAACGGTCCCTCTTTGCCATCGCATCTTGGAGCGAACCATGTACATGGCCATGTGTAGTCTGTACGTTTCCAGAGTTTGTCAGATACTTCTTCCGGAAG
>OLRS01002017.1_pt1 | contig 17328 bp, 16 predicted proteins | sample 1673171 | NCBI WGS metagenome assembly OLRS01 (sample SAMEA3136762, study PRJEB25190) | human gut metagenome | biome: human gut; feature: human-associated habitat; material: faeces | place: Austria | collected 2013
AATCAAGCAGATATCTTAGATTTTGGATGGAGATATGTATCAGAAACAGGAGAAACCGGCTCAGCGGCCGGTGTCTTAGTCTCTTTAGCCTCGTTGGCACCGGACTCAACCTTCTGCGCTTCGCTCGAAGTGTGCAGACTGGCAAACTGATCGGTATAGACTGCCCAGATGCCGCCGCCAACAAGCGCCGCCAACACCACGAAGAGCACGGCCTTCAAGGTGCGGTTTTTCGGCGGTTCATGGAAAACCGCTTCCCTAGAGGGAGAACGGTTCGGGAGCTGCCCCACCTCCACGGCAGCGCCGCGGCGCCCGCAGCGCATCATGTAGTCGTCAACCAAAGGCGCCGGATCAATCTTAAGCGCGTGCGCATACCCGCGAATGAAAGCACGCACATAGACGGGTTCGGGCAAATTCTCAAGGCGCTCCTCTTCGAGCGCGCGAATCTGTGTCACGGCAAGACGGCACTGTACGGCCATATCGCCCACAGAAATGCCTTCGGCCTCTCGAGCAGCTCGAAGCACCGCACCAAACCCCTTAGGGGCAGCCGACGCTTCCTCACGTACGGGAATAGTCGGTTCTGCCTGCGTCTGGGCAGTTTCGCCCTGCAGCGTGTTGAGACTCGGCTCGAGCTTCTCGGACGCCGAGCCGCTCGAGCGGTCTGCAGCATTTTTTTGCTCTGGGGTCGTGAAATTGCTCTCAGCCATGGATGCGCCTCAATGAAAACGACGGTTTCAAGAATGCTGCGGGCGATACAGAATCACCGCAGCCTCAGCCTTCTGCTGTGCGAGACGTTCCGCTCGACGCGTACGATCGCGCACTTCACCGGCGAGCTGACCGCACGCAGCGTCGATGTCGTCGCCGCGGGTCTTGCGCACCGTTGTCACATAACCGAGCTCGTTGAGCCGGCGACAGAAGGCGAGCACCTTCTCCCGGTCAGGCTTTTCAAGGTCTGACTGCGGAAAAGGATTGAAGGGAATCAGATTGAACTTGCAGGGCACGTGCTCGCGGCGAACCAAAGCCGCAAGATGATCGGCATCGGCGAGCGAATCGTTGATGCCGCCGAGCATTACGTATTCAAACGTAATAAAGTCGCGCGGAGCCACACGCAGGTAGCGCCGGCAGGCGGCCATCAGATCGCCGAGCGGATGCTTTTTATTGATGGGCATGAGCTTGTCGCGCAGCCCATCATCGGCAGCATGAAGACTTACAGCAAGCGCCACCGGGGCAGCTTCTGCAAGCTTGTCGATCTGGCGCACAAGTCCAGAGGTAGAAACGGTGACGCGGCGGCGTGAAAGGCCGTAACCGTCATCGTCCAAAAAAATCTTGATCGCGGGAATAACCGCATCGAGGTTCTGCAGCGGTTCACCCATACCCATCAGCACGACATTGCTGATGACGCGGTCATTCGGATCCGTGATGCCGCGGTCGCGGCAGAGCTCGCGCTCGGCCGTCCAAAGCTGGCCCACGATTTCCGCAGTAGTGAGATTGCGGTTGAAACCCTGCTTGCCCGTTGAGCAGAAGAGGCACCCCATGGCGCACCCGGCCTGCGAGGAAATGCAGAGTGTCCCGCGGTCATCTTCAGGGATGAAGACGGCTTCAACAGCATTGCCGTTGCCGACGGCAAAAAGCCACTTGCGCGTACCGTCAGAGGACTTCTTTTCGTGAATGACTTCGGGCGGACGAATTTCCGCAAGCTTGAGGAGCTTGGCCCGAAAGGTCTTCGCGAGATCAGTCATCTCGTTAAAGTCGCAGACAAGATGACGATGCACCCAGCGCGTAAGCTGCCGGGCACGAAAAGGCTTCTCGCCGATCGATTCGCACCAGGCCTTAAGACCGGCCGCATCGAAGTCGAGAAGATTGACGCGTGCAGCCGCCTCCGCAGGAGCAGAAGCGGCCTCTTCGCGCTTGTCAGGGTTGACGAGCGTTTCGGACATTAGCGGCTGTGAATCGCAAGCGTCGGGAAGAAGTAGGCGATTTCAACGGCGGCCGTTTCCGGAGCGTCGGAACCGTGAACAGCATTGGCGTCGATGCTTTCAGCGAAATCGGCGCGGATGGTGCCGGCAGCGGCCTTCTTCGGATCCGTGGCGCCCATGAGTTCGCGATTCTTAAGGATGGCATTTTCGCCTTCGAGAACCTGAATCATGACGGGGCCGGAGGTCATGAACTTGACCAAATCGGCAAAGAAGGGACGTTCGCGATGGACGGCATAGAAGCCTTCGGCTTCAGCCTGGCTCAGCTGGCGCATCTGGGCGGCGACGATCTTGAGGCCGTTCGTTTCAAAGCGGGAATAGATCTTGCCGATGACGTTCTTGGCGACGGCGTCCGGTTTGATGATGGAGAGAGTGCGCTCAATAGCCATTTTCTGCTCTTATCGTTTCGTAATGGAAAAATATATGAAACCCCGTGAGGGTTATTCGCGGATGAGACGACGCCCGTTTATGCATTGGTTGGCGCCTATTTCATCAGGCGCGCAATTTTATCACGAGGCTTTGATTTCTCTCGGCTCTTAAACCCCTCAAACTTGCGAGGATGTGTTGCCGTCCGATTCAGGAGCATCCTTCAAGCTCATCACATCTGCGCGCTCGGCGCGTTCGGTCTGAATGAGATTGAGCATCCTGCCGCTTTCCTTCATAAAGGCAGGCGCCAAATCACCGAAATAGAGCCGTACGCGCTCAAACCGCCGAATGAATTCATCGCGGTCACGCGCCTCTATCATTGCGAGCTCCGGCGCAAGACTTTCAACGTAGCCGCGGATGAGTTGCGTATTTCGGGGATTGGCGAGAATAATGTCAGCATAAAGACGCGGATCCTGAGCAAAGAGGCGCCCTACCATTTCCAGTTCCAATCGGTAGATGGGCGACGAGAGCTGCAGGATGACTGACAGATCCGGATTGAGCTTTGAGAGAAACACGCCGTAGGCAAAGGTCGTGAAGTGCCTCAGCGCCTGAATAATGCCCATCGAACGGTCATGCTCTTCGGCCGAACAAGTCACTACCTTCGCGCCCCAGCGGCGAATCTGCTCTAAAAGCGGTTCGGCCGCTGCAGCATCCCGGCCGGGCGCATAAACGAAGACCTGACCGGCAAAACTCGCCACATCGGGGCCGAACATCGGATGAAGCCCCGCGACCGGTCCGCGGTGCACGCGCATCATCGCCTCAACCGGTCCGGCCTTCACCGACGTCACATCGCAAAGCAGCGCCTCTCGCGGAAGAAGTCCGGTGAGCGCCTCGATGACACTGATGGTCTTATCAATCGGCACCGATACCACCACCGTCCCGGCACCCTTGAGAATCTCCGCTGCCTGTGGCCAATCCCCTTGCTCAAGAATGCGAACCGGCCAGCCCGAGCGCTCGAACGCTCGATGGAGCTGCCGCCCCATGCCGCCCGCGCCGCCCACAATCACAACCGGTTTGTGCTGCGGTGTCTTTGCCGAGTCCGCAGCCTCCGGTTCGGCAGCTTTGACAAGCCGGCCGGCTTCGCGGGCAATGCGTCCGAGAATAATGTCCGCCAGCGCCTCTGACTGTCCGGGTTCGGCCGCTGCGCCGAGGAGGATCAGCCGCTCGCCGATCAGGCGGCGAAGTTCGGCCTCATTGTCATAAAGCGCCTCCGTCGAACCCTCGAGTAATCCAACTGTCGTCATAACCATCCCGTTCTGTTTGGTTCTTTTCTCTAGTGCGTATGCGCCGCACCTAATACGGTTCGAGCAGTTTGCACGATTCTTGACCCGAACGGGCGCCGTTCAGTTGTCTTTGTTTAGAATGCGGCTCGATGCTTGAGCGCAAAGACTCGACACTTGCTCATGAAAAGCTGGCCAAAAAAGTAGAAGAACCCAAACATCAAAAGAACACCAAAAGGAAGGACACGCATGGCAGCCAATCTCACCATCGACAAGATTTTTGCCGACAACCTCGGCACAGCATTTGGCGGCTGTGTGCGAGATCAGTCGCTCAACCTTTTTTCACCGGAAATCGCTCGTTCGGCCGGTGCCAATTGGAATCCCCTGCCCTTTTTCGGACGCGCTGAGAAAGTGCGTTTTCGTGCCCGCTGGGCAGCCCTCCTGCAGGGCATCGGACTCTGGGCGGCATTGGTCGTCATTCCCGAACTGAAGGCTGATCCTAAGCTCTCGCGCAAGATCACTTCACAGATGGAAGCCTATACGGATGCACTCCTCAAGGCGCCGATCCTTGACCATCTGTCGCCCGACGAAATCCGTGATTACACATTGCTTCGCCAGCGCTTCATGCGTCTTGGCGCTGCGGCAAGCACCGTCCCTGATAAGGATGCTTTTGCGCGCGCATTTCTTTCAGCACTGACCGGCAAAGCGCCCAACGAAGCTGCGCCGGCACGCGTTTCAGCCATGGCTCTGCACGTCGGTCTTGCCTACGGTCTTTTTGCAAAGCTCGCCGAGATCTCCCGCAACGAACCGCTCTCCTACCAGCGAGATCCGAAGAAGCGCTGAAACGACCCGTATAAAAAATCGGCAGACATCCATTCAGGTGCCTGCCGATTTTCATTCGAGCGGAAATGATTCCCGATGGATTAGCCTTCTGATCCGTCGGTCAGCGTCATCTTGACATTATCTTCATGCTGCGCGGCGATTCGCGCCTCGATCCGTTCGGCTTCTTCATCGAGCTTCTCAGGCTTTGGCCCCGGTTCGAGCACTGCGATCGATTCAACGTGTCCCGTATGCGGGAACATATTCATGATGCCAGCCGCACGAATGTGCCAGCCGCCTTCATGCTGCAAAATTGCGCAGTCACGTGCAAGCGTAGCCGGATTGCAGGAAACGTAGACCACGCGGGCCGGACGTTTTTCAGTCGCTGCCAACACGCGGGCCAGCGCCAAGGCGCCTTCGCGCGGCGGATCGATCAGCACGCGGTCGATGCCGCCCATGGTCTGCCAGAGCTCTTCCCAGTCCTGTTCGCTCCACGTAAAAAGATTCCGCGCACGGAAGGTTGTTTTCTCAGCCAATCCGTTTTCAGCCGCCCCTTGACGAGCGCGGGAGACCAAGCCTTCGGATCCCTCAATACCGATCACCCGCTGGGAACAGCGGGCGAGCGGCAGCGTAAAGTTGCCCAGGCCGCAGAAGAAATCGGCCACCTTGTGATCCGGCTCGAGTCCCAGGAGACGCACTGCGCGGCCGACCATCGTTTCGTTGAGCGCATGGTTGACCTGCGTGAAATCTGTGGGCTTAAAAGCGATGCGTACGCCGAATTCCGTCAACTCCAGCCCGAGCTTTTTTTCATCCTCCGGATTGACCGCATGAGCGGTTTCCGGTCCTTTTGGCTGAAGCCAAATATCCGCGCCGTGTGCTCGGCCAAAAGCCAGCAGCTTTTCCATATCCTCGGGCGACACCGGATCCAGATGACGGAAAACGAGCGCTGTGCGGCCGTCGCCGCCGACAGCGACTTCTATTTGAGGCATCCGCTGGCGCATATCGAGCACAGAGATCAGCTCACGAAGCGGATCAATCATGTCGGAAACGTTCTGCGTCAGAATCGGGCAGGCATGCATATCGCACACATAACTCGAAGCCTTTTCGTGGAACCCCACCAAAACACCGCCCTTTTTGGCAACATCGCGCACCGTCAGGCGTGCACGATGGCGGTAATTCCAAAAAGGTCCGCGAATGGGCGGCAGAACGTTTTCCGGTTTGACCTTGCCGATGTGCCAGAGCGTGTCCATCAGAATGCGCTCCTTGAAGGTCACCTGCGCATTGGGTTCAATATGCTGCATCGTGCAGCCGCCGCAGGATCCCGGCCCGAAACCAAACTTGGGGCAGCGGGGAGCGACGCGCGCCCAGCTTTGCGTGAGCACCGCCGATGTGCGGCCGATATCAAAACTCGATTTCGAACGCAGACGCTCATAGGTCACGCGTTCGCCGGGAAGCGCCCCCTGAATAAAGACCACCTTGCCGTCGAGATGCGCTATGCCGCGTCCTTCCTGATCAAGACGCTCCACGTCGACAGTGAAGTATTCGGGCGTCCGTTCTTTTGAGCGTCCTCTGCGGCCCATGATGATCTCCTAAGAAAAACTGTTTGGGGTCTGACTTGTATTGGTATTAACCGGTCCGGGAACTTTGCGCCGGCCGACCGCCTTGACCCGATGAATAAAAAAGAAGAAAGGCGCCGTTCAGCTTGCTTGAGCCGACGGCGCCTCGGGTCTTGGTGCAGCGCCCTTTCAAAGTGCTGCTTCCCGGCGGGATGAGGAATTTACCGCAAAGGAGCGCTTAGTTGCGCAGCGGCGGCAGGAATTTCATCGGATCGACGGGTTGTCCTCTATCGCGCACTTCAAAGCGCAGCATCGGACGTTCGGCCTCTGTATTGCCGCTTTCAGCAATCTTCTGTCCGGCCTTCACTTTGTCACCCGTCTGAACGACGATCTTCGAATTGTGTCCGTAGGCGGTCACCAGCGTCGGCGTGTGGCGCACGATCACCAGCTGACCATATCCCTTGACACCTGATCCCACGAAGATCACCTCGCCTGCGCCGGCGCTCACCACAACGCTGCCCGCAGCAGCGCCAATGTCGAGCCCCTTGCCGTTCTTCGCAAAATCCGAGAGTACTGTCCCGCGAACGGGCCAAATCATACGGGTGCCGGGAACGACTGCCGCGGCCGGCTTTTCTGCGGTTTTTGCTGCCGGGGCCGGTTCGGCCGCAGGCGCGGCTGCCGCTGACGTCGGAGCTGTCGGGGCCGGCACTGAACCGGTACTCGTCTGATCGCCGGACGGGCTGCTGCCGGCGGCCGGCGAAACGGCTGCGGCCTCAATCGGAGCGACATACTCGATACGGTTGACGCGCACGCCTTCAGGCATCGTCACCTCACGCGGCGCGGCCGTTGATTCCGGAATATGAAGCACACGGCCGATAGCGAGCTGCGTCGGATCCGTGACGGCATTGAGCTGCATCAGTGCCGAAGGCGTCACACCGTAACGCACGGAAATGTTGTAGATGGTATCGCCGACCGTCACCGTATGCGTACGGCCGGAATCGCGCACGTCGCCGAGCGGCGCAAAGCTCGAGCTCTGCGAACCGGCAGTGGTGTGTTCGCCGCTCGTAGGCACTGACCGATCAACGATGGGAACGTCTCCGAGGGGCAGCGACGAGCAGCCCCCAAGGAGTACGGCAGCACCGACGGCCATGCCGCATGCGCGAAGAGGAAACGCCTTCATCTTAAAAACTCCTTGCACTCACATCAAAGGTCTGCCTGTGCAGCAAATGCACCGCCTACCCAACGGCTGGCCGCCTCTACCTGCTTAAAGCTGGTGAGGTCAACCTGCAGCGGCGTCACGGAAACATAACCGTGCGACGTTGCCCAGAAATCAGTTCCTTCTGCGGCGTCAATCGGTTTGCCGGCTGCGCCGAGCCAATAGATTGGAAATCCGCGCGGACTCATTTCAGCGATAACCGGCTCTGCACTCGAGCGTCGGCCGAGGCGAGTACCGAGAATGCCGCGAAGTGACTCAAACGGCATGTTCGGAATATTAACGTTGAGCAGCACAGGTTCGTCTGCCGTCTTGCCCGCTTCAATCTCTGCATCCCTGCGTTCGATGAAGCGCTCGACCACGGCCGAGGCAACCTTTGCCGCACTCTCAAGCTCTGCCCAGCCTTTGTCAATCTGCGAAAAGGCAATGGATGGAACGCCGAAGAGATAGCCTTCAATCGCCGCAGCAACCGTTCCCGAATACATCGTGTCGTCACCCATATTGGCGCCGCAGTTGATGCCGGAAACGACTAAATCCGGTTTTTCATCGAGCAGCCCCGTCAGCGCCACATGCACGCAGTCTGAGGGCGTCCCGGAAAGCACATAGAGATCTGTTCCCTGCATGTGCTCAACGGTAAGCGGTCGATTAAGCGTCAATGAGTTGGAAGCGCCGGAATGATTGTGGTCGGGCGCCACGATCGTAACGCGCCCAAAACGGCGCATTGCGCGCGCCAAGGCTTCAATGCCGGGGGCGCGGTAGCCGTCGTCGTTAGAGATGAGAATGTTCATGCAGGTCAAAAAAGCAGCCGGCACCCGACTGAGCGATGGGTTTATCGCTCAGCGCACGGGCGCAACAGCGGACACAGCGGACTTTGGAATTTTTGGATTGTAGCCCACTGCCGCAGTCGATCTTGGTCTGAGCGTGCGGCTGAAGTTTTTCTTTGCAGAAATCTGCTGCAAGCCCCCTATGCCGCTGCCGCCCGCAGCTTTCTCAAACGCTTTCGTCGTCAAAAATCCGCGACTTCGGGAAGACCATCGAAAAAGTCGAACCTTTGCCGGGCGTTGATTCAATTTTGAGCTGTCCCCCGGCGCTGCGGCAGACATGCTTGACAATGGCAAGCCCCAGTCCTGTGCCGCCGGTGCTTCTGGAGCGCCCCTTATCGACGCGGTAAAAGCGCTCGGTAAGCCGCGGAATGTGCTTTTCCTCAATGCCGATGCCCGTATCCTTCACGGAGAGCACAGCACCGCTCGATGTGCGGAACCACCGCACATCAATGCGGCCGCCTTCAGGCGTATAACGCACGGCATTGGAAACGAGATTCATCGCGGCGCTGCGAATATCAGAGGGCTCGCCGACGAGCGACGCACGGCAGGCTTCCAAAGTGATCACATGGCGGCCGAGTGAAAGCGCCCGTCCCTCGTTGACCACATCTTCAAGAAGCTTCGTCATGCTGATGACTTCAGCATCATCGCTGTCGGTTTCGTCGCGATTTTCAAGTCCCGAAAGAAGCAGCAGATCGTCCAGAAGCGACTGCATGCGTCTGGCCTGATCAAGCATCAGTTCGCGGTGCTTTTGCATGACGTTTGCAGGCACTTTTCCCTGAGACTCAATATCCAGAAATCCGCTGATGACGGTGAGCGGCGTACGCAGTTCATGCGAAACATTGGCGACAAAGTCGCGGCGCATTTCATCAATGCGCAGACGTTCAGTCACGTCATGCGTGACGATCATCATGTGGCGAGAGTCCGGCGCCACCACAGAGACGTCAAGATCCAGCCCCGCCTTCGAGGTGTAATTGCAGCGCCCGGCAAAATTGCGCTCAAAGAGCCAGTGACGCAAACGTTCATCGGTGACGACATCGAAAAACGACCGGCCGATCATCTCCGGCGCAATACCGAAGTGTTCGGCGCCGCGAGCATTCACCCAGTCGATACGCCAGCCTTCGCCGAGAATAGCAACCCCTTCGGGCAGCAAGGCAAGGGTTTTTCGATAACGAACGTCGCGGTCGCGGATGCGCTTGGCCTTCTTTTCATCTTCACGCACAAGCGCCAGCCACAAGCGAACGGAAAGAATGAATATGCCGACCGTTCCGACGACCCACATCCAGAAGATCACGGCGCGGGAGACGTCGTTCATCCAGACAACCATCATGAAGACAAAGAGGAAGACAAACGCCGCGGCAAGCCATGCACTCTGACGGCGCAGCCGCGCTATGCGTTCCTCGGGCCCATTGGGGTCAGCAGGGCGCACGCCGGAGCCGTTCCCAGTTCCGCCGACAGCACTCTCCGGTGCCGGCAGGTCGCCCGCTTCATAAGCCTCTTTAAGAGGCGTCTCATAGGTTTTGGCAGCGCTCTTCGCCTCTTCGGCTTTAGGCGCGGCAATGCCGCCCAGCGCGTCTTCAGTCTTTTCTGCCATTGAATAAACCCTCCTGCTATTCACTGGCAGGAGTGTTCAGTGCCGTCTGCGGATCACAAAATCGATAGCCCACGCCGCGCACTGTTTCGATCATGTCTTCTGCGGCGCTTCCGGCCAAAGCTTTTCTCAAACGCAGCATGTGCACGTCCACCGTGCGTTCGTCAACAAAAGCGCTCTGCCACACTGCATCAAGCAGATTTGCACGCGAAAAGACGCGCCCAGGCTTGGCCGCAAAAAGGGAGAGGAGCTTAAATTCTTTGGCAGAAAGCTTGAGCGGTTTGCCTGCAGCTGTCGCCTCAAAACGCGCTTCGTTGAGTTTTAACGGTCCGCAGACAATCACACGCTCTTCGTCGGCCGTGCTGGCCGTCTCCTCCGAGGGCATCGGACTCAAGCGGCCGGCAATGACCGCCGCACCACGGCGGCGAAGCACCGCACGCACTCGAGCAGTCAGCTCTCGCGGCAAAAAGGGCTTCACCACATAATCGTCCGCGCCGGCATCCAGACCCGCCACACGATCCGACTCATTGCCGCGGGCCGTGAGAATAATGACCGGCACATCGGCCGTCTTGGCGTCTGAGCGCAGCTCTCGAAGCCACTCTTCTCCCGGGCGATCCGGAAGCATACGATCGAGCAGAATCAAATCGGGACGCTCGGCGGCGAGCGCCGAGCGAGCCTCGGCAATGCTCCCTGCACGGGTCGTGCGAAAGCCTTCGGCTTCGCAGACAAAAACGATGAGCTCCTGAATAGCGAGCTCGTCCTCAACGATAAGCAACAGCGGCGCGGACATGTCTGGTGAAGTATTCCGACGAGTTTGTGATGCGTCAGATTGTACTTTCCGTGACTGTCCGCGACTTGCTCTGCGTGCATTTTCTGCATCGGAGCGCTGCATTGCCGGAACTTCCTGCCCAGAGGTTTTGGACATTTCGAAATGTTTTCAGTTTTGCTGAGGCTGAGTTTTCCCAGCGTGACGAATGTCCACGCCTTCTGTCATGAAAACTACAGTCTCACCGACGTTTTGCATATGCGCGGCCACGCGTTCAAGCGAGCGGTTAATACGGATGAATTCCAATCCGTCAGCGAGCTTGAGCTCTCCGGTCTTCAGGCGCTCCACTGTGTCGCTGAGCGCTTCATCGACTTCTGCGGACACAATCGTGCGCCGAGCGACCAACGCTCGTGCACGCTCCGGATCAAGCAGACGTACGCAGGCAATCATGTCGTCGCCCATTACGCGCAGGAGAGCGTGCAGACTAAAGAGCGTCGAGACATTGGCCAGAGCGGGCTCAGACAAAGGCTTGACGAGCTCGCTGAGCTTGCGGACACCCTTGGCGGCATTGCGGATTTCGTCGCCCATGCGCTCAAAGTCAGTCGTCATGCGGTAGTAGCCGAGGAGCAGACGCAGGTCCACCGCCTGAGGCTGACGCCGAGAAATGATGGTTTCCAGATAATCGTCGAGTTCAGCTTCCCAGGAATTGATGACATGATCTTCCGCCATCACTTTGGCGGCTTCATCTGCATTCAGATTCACGAGCGCATCGCCCAATCTGCCGAGCTGCTCCTCGACAGCGCTGGCCATCTTAACAACGTTGTTGTTGAGTTCTTCGAGCTCAGCGTCAAAGCGCTTCACCGTATGTGCCTTGGTTTCCATTTGGTTGTCTTCCCAGTTGGTTGAGTTCTTGGTCAAACTTCCATAACGATCAGCCGAAACGGCCGGTGATGAAGTCTTCCGTCGCTTTCTTTTGAGGATGCGTGAAGATCGTTTTCGTGTCGCCAAACTCAATCAGCTCGCCTAGATACATGAATGCGGTGTACTCGGAAATGCGAGCAGCCTGCTGCATGCTGTGACTGACGATAACGACCGTGTAGTCTTTCTTGAGTTCGTCAATCAGCTCTTCAATGCGGGCGGTGGCAATCGGGTCAAGCGCCGAGCAAGGTTCGTCAAGCAGCAGTACCTCAGGCTTCACGGCGATGCCGCGAGCAATGCACAGACGCTGCTGCTGGCCGCCGGAGAGCGAGGTGCCGGGCTGAGTGAGCTTATCCTTCACATCGTCCCAGAGCGCCGCCTTGCGCAGCGCCCATTCAACGCGCTCATCCAGATCGGCTTTGGCGATCTTTTCGCGCAGACGCACACCGTACGCCACGTTGTCGTAAATCGACATGGGGAACGGCGTCGGACGCTGAAAAACCATGCCCACGCGGCTGCGCAGCGCCGTCACGTCGATCGAAGGATCCAGAATTTCAAGATCACCCATGCGGATGGAGCCTTCGGCTCGCTGCTCCGGATACAGATCCTGCATACGGTTCAAACTCCGCAGAAGCGTCGATTTGCCGCAGCCGGACGGTCCGATGAAGGCCGTTACGCACCCCTTGGGAATGGGCAGCGAAACGTTCTTCAGCGCGTGAAAGTTGCCGTAGTAGACGTTAAGGTCGGAGATCAGGATCTTGGGTTCGGGCATTTCACGAACGGCAAGCTGATCGAGATGTTCGGGATGAATCAAAGGCATTTGAAGCTCTTCAATATGTTCTGTTCACTGGAGGATCGTCCGCATCAGCGGCGACGGCGTTCGCGGATGACAATGGCAGCCGAGCTCATGAGGAGCACGAGAATCAAGAGCACCAGTGCGGTGCCGTACTGCAGCGGCCGCGTCGCTTCGATGCTGGTGCCGGAAGTCGCCAGCACATAGATGTGGTAGGGCAGCGCCATTACCGGGTCGAACAGCGAAACACCTTCCTTTGGCGTAAAGAAAACGCTGCCGGTGTACATGATCGCGGCCGTTTCGCCGGCGGCGCGGGCAAGCGCAAGAATCGAACCGGTCAGAATGCCGGGCAGCGCATTCGGCAGCACCACCTTGAGCGTGGTTTCACGCTGCGAGGCGCCGAGCGCGAGACTGGCCTCGCGCCAGTCCTGCGGGATCTGTGAGAGTGCTGCTTCGGTCGTGTTGATGATGATCGGCAAAGACAGCACGGCCAGCGTCAGGATGCCCGAAAGCAGGCTCACGCCGAAGCCGCAGAAAACGACGAAGAACGTGAGGCCAAAGAGACCGAAGACGATGGAGGGAACGCCCGCAAGATTTGCAATCGAAAGACGCGTCAATGTCACCCAGACGGACGGCTGACTGTATTCCTTGAGGTACACCGCACTGGCCACGCCGAGCGGGAGAGCGATGACCAAAGCACCTAGCGCCAGGCAGAATGTGCCGATAATGCAGGGCAGAATGCCGCCCTTCGTCATCAGATCTCGCGGGGGTTCCGTCAGAAATTCCCACGTCATCGCCGGCCAGGCATTGACGACAATGAGTCCGATGATGCCGAGCAGTGCGGCAATGTTGATGAGGACTGCGGCGCGCATCACCGTGAAGCCCGTGGCTTCATAGAAGCGCCGCAAAGCTGCTGACTTCATTTATTTCTTCTCCAGTCCGAAGCGGCGAGCCGCATACCAGGCGCAGAGGTTGAAGGCAAATGTAATGATGAAGAGCACGAGACCCGTCGCATAGAGCGCGTGATAGTGCTCGCCGCCGACGGCTGCTTCCGCCATTTCTGCAGCAATCGACGAGGTCATCGGGCGCACCGGGTCGAAAATCGACTCGGGAATAATGGCTGCGCCGCCGGCCACCATGAGTACAACCATGGTTTCACCGATAACGCGGGAAATACCGAGCATCACGGCTGTGGCGATACCGCCCATAGCCCAGCGGAGCTCAACCTTGAGAAGCGTTTCCCAGCGGGTTGCTCCAAGCGCCAGACTCGCTTCGCGCAGTCCTGACGGGACATTGCGCAGCGCATCCTCAGAAATGGAAGCGATGGTCGGCACGCACATGAAGGCGAGCATGATGGAGGCATTGAACAGATTCAGACCGGTCGCAATGCCGAACATGTCCTGCAGCCAGGGAGCCAGGATGATCATGCCGATAAAGCCGATGACGACCGACGGAAGCGCCGCCATGAGTTCAATCAGCGGCTTCACAATGCGGGTGAGTGCCGGAGGCATGCCTGCATGAATAGCGCAGGCTGTCAGAACACCGAACGGCACCGCAATCAGCGTCGTCAGCGCAGCACAGGCCAAAGAACCTGCAATCAGCGCCCCAATGCCGAAAACTGGCGGATCATCCGTCGGATACCACTCTGTTGAGAAAAGAAAATCTTTGAGGGAGACGTGAGCAAAGATCGGCAGCGCCTGGCTGAGGAGAAAGATGACGATAGCAGCCAACGCAAGAACGCTCACGCCGGCAGCGGCAGCAAGACCGCGGCGAAAGTTCACGTCAGCCTGAAGTTTGGCAGGCAGAGCCATAGTGAAGGAATCCGGATAGTCACACTGAAATCACAGAAGCTCGACGCCCTAAGCGCCGAGCTTCCCGAGGGCTAAAACCGTCTTACTTGGCGGCAACCGGTACGAAACCAGCCTTTTCAACGTCCTTTTGACCTTCAGCGGAGAGCATGAAGTCAATCAGCTTCTTCGCCTCGGCCTTCACGTTGTCAGCCGTGAAGAGGTAAAGATCCCTGGCGATCGGCCAGGTCTTATCCTTGGCGGATTCAATGCCCGGCTTCACGTTGTTCATCGTGAGCGGGTGCGTCTGCTTATCCATGTAACCGACGCCGATGTAGCCGATAGCATTCGGGTTCTGAGCAATGGCCTGCACGACACCGCCGTTCGAAGCCTGAATCAGAGCGCGGGGCGACACACGGGTCTTGCCCATCACCAATTCCTGGAAGCACTCAAAGGTGCCGGAAGAAGAGTCGCGGCCAACCACAACGATCGGAGCCTTGGCACCGCCAACTTCATCCCAGGAACGGATCTTGCCAGCGAAGATGTCCTTGAGCTGAGCCATCGTCAGACCCTTGACAGCATTGTTCGGATTGACGACCGGAATGATGGCGTCATGGGCAACCGTGTAACGCACGGTCTTGATGTTGTGATCGGCGAAGTCCTTGACTTCCTTATCCTTCATGTCGCGCGAAGCCATCGCAACGTCGGTCATGCCGTCGCGCAGCGCCTTGATGCCGTTGCCCGATCCGGTACCGGAGATCGTCACGGTGATGTTCGGATTGGCCTTCATGAAGCCCTCCGCCGTGAGCTGCATAGCGGGCAGAACCGTCGTCGAGCCGTTAACCGTAACGGTTTCCGCATGAACGGCGGCGGCAGCGGCAAAACCAGCGAGAGCGCCGAGAACGGCAATCATGTTTTTAGTCATTTCCAACTTCCAACTTCTAGAGATGTATTCGGTGTGCGTTTTCTTTTCCGCACGGGTCGAAGTATGAAAGTCGGCTTTGACTCAGCCGTGAATCTCTTATGAATATTGTGTGACAGCGAAGAATGTCCGTCATCAAAACGTCACATACCGCCTAACTGCAGCCGCCTGCTGCTAAGCCGGTCTCCCCGCATTGCCCGTCAATGTTCTGTTAGTGCTTAAGCTGCGGGCCGGCGACATGTCTAGACATGTCAAGAGGACGGGTTTTGCTGCCCGTTTTCATTCCTGAACCCCTGGAAACGCTGAGGTGTGCGGGTATTCAGACAACAAAAAAGGCCATCTTGCGATGACCTCATTTTGGTTTTCTGGTCGGGGCGGCGGGATTCGAACTCGCGACCCCTTGCACCCCATGCAAGTGCGCTACCAGGCTGCGCTACGCCCCGAACAGAAGGGAGAGTTTATATGACCCTCCCTAAAAAGTCAAATCAATCTTCGCCGCCGGCGATCAGATTCGTTGTCACTCGGCTGTTGAGCGTTCCCGACGGATGGAACGTGACGACTCGGCGTTCAGTGATAGTCACCGTTTCGCCGGTCTTCAGGTTGCGGCCCGGGCGAGCCACCTTGTCGCGAACCGAGAAGTTGCCGAGACCTGGGATCTTCACCGTATCACCCTTTTCCAGATGCTCGGCGACGAGTTCAAAGAAGGTCTCAACGATAAGTTTGGCATGAGGACGATCAAGTCCTGCGACATGATCGACCAATGCTTCTGCCAGGCTTGCCTTATTGAGCGTGTAGATCTCAGCGGCGGTCAGTTCAAATTCTTCAGTCATATTCACTAGCGGTCAATTGAGAATTATGTCTTTCGAAGGGAATCATGCAACTCCCTTCGAAATAGTTCAAGGTCAATCACGCGCGCAGATGCGCCCCCACGCCCTCGAGCGCTTCGAGAATCGCTCGCACAGCGCCGTCAGCTTGTTCGTCGGTGAGCGCTTCTTCGGTACGGCTCGAAAGTTCAATGGCGAAGGCCAGTGACTTCTCAGCAACTGTATCCACTGCGTCCTGCGGACGGTAGAGGTCAAAGAGCTTGAAGTTGGCGAGCGGTGCCAGACGAAGATCTTTCTTCTTAGCCGCAGCAACCGCGTCAAAGAGCTTCTCGACTTCCATTTCCGCAGGCACGACGACGGCCAAGTCGCGGGTAACGGACTGGAACTTGCTCACCGGAACGTAGTTCGGAAGCGGACGATCCAGAAGTGCCGGCACCTCGACTTCGAAAACCACCGGGGCATGCGGCAGTTCATACGCCTGTGTAGCCTTCGGGTGAAGTTCGCCAATAAAGCCGATGCGCTTGCTGCCCAAGTACACAGCTGCCGAACGTCCCGGATGCAGTGCCGGGAACGCTTCCTTGACGAAGCGCAGCTTCATCGGAGCCGCTAAGCGTTCGAGATCGCCTTTGACGTCATAGAAGTCGACGCGGCGAGCGGGTTTTCCCCACTGTTTGTCATCGGCATCACCATAGGCGAGACCCGCAATGTGCTGCGGCTGGCGAACGCCCTTCACCGTCCACGGACCTTCTTCAATCGAAGGATCGGGGAAGAAGACGCGCCCCAGCTCAAACACGCGCACGCGCTCGGCACGGCGGTTGAGATTGTATTTGAGAATATCCACCAAACCGCCGATAAGCTGCGTACGCATCACCGAAAGCTGCGACGCGATTGGATTCAGCAGACGAATGGGGCTGTCGTTTCCTGCGAAAACGCGTTCCCAGTCTTCCGGCACAAAGGAGAAGTTGATGAGCTCCTGATACCCCTGCTCGGCCATTTCACGGCGAAGCGCATGCTGATCACGTCGCTCTTCGCGGCTCGGCTTCATCGCGCTGCGGGCCAGCGGCGGACGATCCGGGAGTTTTTCGAGTCCGTAGAGGCGGGCCACTTCCTCAATCAAATCCTCTTCGATTTCAATATCAAAGCGGAACGACGGCGGAACGACGGTAAAGACGCCGTCGTCATAGGTGAAATCGAAGCCGAGACGCTTGAAGCTTGTCTCCATCGATTCGACAGGGATTTCCACTCCGACCACCTTGCGGCAGCGATCAACGCGCATCTTCACAGGAGCACGCGTCGGCAGAGCCGTCTGAACATCCGCAACGGGACCTACCGTCGTTTCGGGCGTACCGCAAATGTCGAGCACGAGCCGTGTGATGTATTCAAGATGTTCGGCCGTTGAAGCGAAATCGACGCCGCGTTCATAGCGGTAGGCCGCATCGGTCGAGAAATTAAGTTTGCGGCAGCGGCCCTGAATCGCTTTCGGGAACCAGAAGGCGGACTCAATAAAGAGATCTGTCGTTTCCGTACTGATGGAAGACGACTCCCCGCCCATGATGCCTGCCAGACACTCAGGCTCATCGCCCGCGCAGATAACGCCGTACCAGGGATCAAGAGCAACGGTTTCACCGTTGAGCAGCTGAACGGACTCGCCTTCGCGTGCCCAACGCACCGTCAAACGATCCGCAGGGATCTTCTTCAGATC
>OLRS01002023.1_pt1 | contig 17291 bp, 16 predicted proteins | sample 1673171 | NCBI WGS metagenome assembly OLRS01 (sample SAMEA3136762, study PRJEB25190) | human gut metagenome | biome: human gut; feature: human-associated habitat; material: faeces | place: Austria | collected 2013
TAAAAATATATTGTAGCACAGCCGCATGCTCCTGTAAAATTACCGAAACAAAAAATGCCGGACCGCAAGCCCCGGCAACGGCCCCTGATAACGAAGAAGGAGCCTCCGGCATCCCAGGGATGCCGAAGACTCCTTCTTCTGTCGCCGTATTCTTTTATCGGTTAGTTTTAAGCTATTGCAAATTTTGCCAGCACCCGATCAAAATCGCCGTTCTCACCGTGACATTTCACAGTCAGAATCTGATTCAGATCCATGCTCAGCACGCCGAGAATAGACTTGGCGTCGATGAGGATGCGGTTGTAATAAACATCCACATCAAAATCGCACTTGCTTGCGCCCTGTACAAACTCCTTTACGTCCTCTGTTGCGTTCAGCTTAATCTTTTTTGTCTGCATTTTCTTTCACTCCTTTAGGCCTGAATACGAATTCAAAGTCTAGCTCAAAGCGCTTTTGCTTTGATGTACGTATTATGACAGCAAGTCTTTCCTTTGTCAATCCCTGCCGAAATATTTCGTCTGCAGGCTAGTCTACCCGTTTTTTTGGTAATTATGCACAAACATATTCCGCAGTTTTTCGACATTTTTACAATATTCCCATGGTGTTTTCATGAATTTCCATTTTATAATGCGCCCGGGATGCAGACAACCCAGCATTTCACTTTGTATTTCTGTTGCTTTTTTCAGATATTTCGGATCGTTTCGGAAGGTCCCGGGACTCGATTAACACAAAAATTCCGGATTTTACGCGGATTTCCGCAGTATCTTCGATAATTTCATTGCTGACGCCAAATCCTGCGCTTCCGGTACTGGTGAAGGTGTGACCGGTCAGATTAAACTTAAAACCGGTCAGATCCACGCCGGTGACCTCGGTAGTCAGAGGAAGCAGGGACACATACTTACCGTATTGCTCCGATTTCTTCAGTCTCGTCTCCCCGTCAATCAGCTGAATTCGGTTATATTCATCCAGAATGACACAGGACACGCCCTTTTTCTTTGCCAGCATCAGGCTCTGAATATTGCCCAGCACATGATCCATACGGGTACCCGTGCCGCCAAGGAGCGTGATTTCACTGCTTCCCAGTTCCAGGGCCAGCTCTATGGCGATCTGACTGTCTGTGGAATCCTTCACCGGATTGAAGCGGCGGATGGGAATATCGGTCTGTGTCTGGTAATATTCCACCAGCTCCGGCGCCGCCGTGTCAAAGTCGCCCACAATCCATGTGGGCTTTATCTGATTGTCATAGCAGAAGCGCAGTCCATTATCCACTGCGATAAACTGCTCAAAGGTTTCATTTTCCAAAAAAGACAGGGCAAAATCGCGCTCGATTCTGCCCCCGCTGATAATTACTGTTCTCATGCTTCACCCAATATCTTCATAAAGTCTGCCACATTCTTCTGCACGTCGCCGCCATATACCGCGGATCCTGCCACGATGATGTTCGCGCCTGCGTCCAGAACAGTCTTCACATTGTTCAGCTTGATGCCGCCGTCTACCTCGATGTCGATCTCGAGGCCGCGGGCCTCCATCATTTTCCGCAGCTCCTGAATCTTTCTGGTGCTGCTCTCGATGTACTTCTGACCGCCGAAGCCCGGGTTGATGGTCATCAGAAGCACCATATCCAGATCCTCCAGCACATAATCCAGTACGTTCAGCGGCGTGGTCGGATTCAGGGCCACGCAGGCCTTCATGCCGTTTTCCTTGATAGCCGCGATGGTCCGGTTCAGATGGGGGCAGACCTCCGCGTGAACGGTCAGAATATCCGCTCCGGCCTCCGCGAAAGCCTTGATATACTGATCCGGATTGTCTATCATCAGATGGACGTCGAATACCATCACAGATTTCCTGCGGATGGACTCGATGACCGGGATACCCAGGGAATAATTCGGGACAAAATGTCCGTCCATCACGTCGATATGCAGGTACTCCGCGCCTGCCTCCTCTACCTTCCGTACATCCTCGCCAAGTGCCGCGAAATCGGCGGACAGGATGGACGGAGCCAGCTTGTTCATCATAACTAATACCTCCTCTTATCCTTTAACTCCTCATATAGAAGCTTATAATTATCGTATCGGATAGGACTTATCTTTTTCTCCTCCAAAGCCTCTTTGACGCCACAGCCCGGCTCATGGATATGGGCACAGCCCTGAAAGCGGCAGAAGGGCTCGTATTCCGCGATTTCCGGAAAATAGATTCCCAGCTCCTCCTTCTCCATCTCCGGCAGGTAAATGGAGCTGAAGCCCGGCGTATCGCAGATAAAGGTGTTCTCATCCAGGGCAAAAAGCTCCGAATGACGGGTGGTATGCTTTCCTCGCTCGATTTTCCGGCTGATGTCGCCGGTCTCCATCTCTGCCTCCGGGGAGAGCAGATTGATGAGGGATGATTTTCCTACGCCGGATGGTCCGGCCACGGTGGTGGTCTTTCCCTTCAGTAAATCACGTACCGCCTGTATGCCCTCCTCCTTCGCCGCGCTGGTGAATATCACCTGATAGCCTGCGCTCTCGTAGGTGTTCTTAAGGAGCTGTAATTCCTCCGCGTCTACCATATCCTGCTTATTAAAGCAGACCACAGCCGGAACCTTCTGATACTGCATCAGGATCAGAAAGCGATCCAGCAGATTAAAATTGGGCTTTGGCTTCGCCGCCGCAAAGATGACCAGCGCCTGGTCGATATTGGCTACCGCCGGGCGGATCAGCTCATTTTTCCGGGGCAGTATTTCCTCAATGTTACCCTTTTTCTGTTCTTCATCCAGCACTTCCAGCCGGACATTGTCGCCCACCAGGGGCTTCACCTTCTGATTGCGGAAGGCTCCCTTTGCTTTACATTCATAGATACCGGATTCCGCTACGTGAACGTAGTAGAATCCGGCAATCCCTTTTACTATCTTTCCCTGCATGTAAATTCTGCTTTCGGTTATGGTTACTGTGTATTAGCTTCTCCGCCCTCGGAAGGAGTAGACGGAGTCGGGGTCGGGGTCGGTTCCGGCGTCGGAGCGACATAAGCTCCGTATACGGTAATGCTGATGGCGGTTCCCTTAGATACAGAGGAACCCTTGGAGCTCCAGTCGTAGATACGTCCTGAATCTCCTTCACTGGGCGCTGCCGTACCCGTGGTCGTTCCGCCCAGAGTCAGACCTACCGATGACAGTGCTGTCTGCGCCTGGGAAGCATTCATACCGGACAGATCCGGAACGCTTACGCTCTCTGTACCCTTGCTGACCCAAATCTTAACCGTAGAACCAGCCGCTACTGTAGTTCCGTTACCCGGCTCGGTACGTGTCACCTGTCCGCTGGCTACAGAGCTGCTGTATTCATAATCTACGACTACCTTCAGACCCTTGCCCTGAGCCTTGCTTGTAGCCTCAGACTCGCTCATGCCACTGTAGTTGCCGATATAGACGTCCTTATTTTCCTTACCCTTACTGATGACATAGCTTACCTTGCTGTCCTTATTCACCTTGGTGCCTGCCTTCGGGCTCTGGGAAATGATATTGCCCTCGTCTACGGTATCGCTGAACTCCTGGGAAGCCTGGCCGGAAGCCAGTCCTGCCGCCTTCAGAAGCTCCTTGGCCTTGGCCTCAGTCTTGCCGGTGATGACCGGAACCTCTATCTGCTGATCCTCTTCCTTGCCCTTGCTGACTACAACGGTTACCACGCCGCTCTTGTCAATCTTCTTGCCTGCCGCCGGAGAAGTGGAGATAACCTTTCCTGCCGCCACATCCTCTCTGGCTACCTCGGTAATATCCACCGTCAGTCCCAGCGCCTTCAGCGCGCTCTCGGCCTTTGCCTGGCTGTACCCCTTCACATCGGGCACTTCTACCTTTTCCCCGTCGCCGCATACGTCTACAATAATTGTGGTATTCGGATCCACCTTCGTACCAGCTTCCTCGCTCTGGCTGATGATCTGGCCCGCGTCATACTGATCGGAAGACTTGGTCTCGCCAAGCTTGATACCCAGGCCCAGCTTGTTCAGCTCATCCTTTGCCACGGAATAGCTTAACCCCAAGAGACTCGGAACCTCTACTTCCTCATTCAGAACGTCCGCAATCTCCGTATCATCGGTGTTCTTATTACCGGAACCCTTGCCGAAGCCCAGCACCTTGCCGATGATGACCGCCAGGATAATTACGATGATGATCGCGGCCACAATACCGCCGATGGTCATGATCTTCTCCATCTTCGGATCCAGGATGCCGTCGTTGTCTTCGTCATCCTCATCCTCATCGTCGTCTGCTTCTTTTTCCTTCTTATCTTTTTTCAAAAAGCCGAAGATTCCGCCTTTACCGCGTTTTCCGTCGTCATAATCCTCATCGTACTCGTCATCCTCGTAATCTTCGTCTTCGTAGTCCTCGTCATCCTCATAATCTTCGTCGTCATAGTCCTCATCCTTTTCCGCGTTCAGGCGATCCAGATAAGCGTACTTGGACTCCGCGTCGTCGGCAGCCGCCGGAATCCGACCGGTCTCCCGCTTAATTTTCGAAATCTCATCCCGGGTGATGGCTACGGTCTTGGCTCCATCCGGCACGATCTCCTTGATAAAATTCACATCCGGCGTAAGCAGGGACTGCTTCAGATCCGCGATGAGCTCCGCCGCATTGGCATAACGGCGATCCGGGCTCTTCTCCGTACATTTCAGGATAATATGTTCCAGACTCACCGGCACATCGGAAGCGTAGACTCTGGGGGATACGATATCCTCCTGCAGGTGCTTCACCGCTACCACCACCGTGGTCTCCCCGTCGAAGGGCACCCGTCCGGTCACCATCTCGTACATGACGATACCCAGAGAGTAAATGTCGCTCTTGGCGTCGCTGTAACCGCCTCTGGCCTGCTCCGGGGACGTATAGTGTACAGATCCCATGGCGTCCGCCGTATTCGTATTGGAAGAGATGGATTTGGCGATACCGAAATCAGTCACCTTCACCTTGCCCTCCCGGGAAATGATAATATTCTGGGGCTTGATATCTCGGTGTACAATCTGATTGTTATGGGCAATCTCCAGACCTGACGCCACCTGAATGGCAATACTGGTGGCCTCCTTCACCGTCAGACGTCCTTTCTTCTCGATATAAGTCTTCAGGGTGATGCCCTCTACCAGCTCCATGACGATGTAGAAGATATTCTGCTCGTCTCCCACGTCGTAGACATTCACGATATTCGGATGGGCCAGCGCCGCCGCGGCCTGGGCCTCCTCTTTAAATTTGCGGACAAAATTTTTATCCTCCACAAACTCATCCTTCAGTACCTTTACCGCCACAAAACGGTTCAGCTTATGATCCTTTCCTTTAAAGACCTCTGCCATTCCGCCGGATCCGATTTTCTCCAGAATCTCGTAGCGGTCTCCTAAAAACATTCCAATTCTTACCATAATTTCACCTCATCATCCTATCCGCGTTATACACGCTCTATTAATACGACAGCAATGTTATCTCTTCCGCCGTTCTGGTTGGCTGCTCTTATAAGCTCCTTCGCACAGGATTCCAGATCCGTGCGCAGCTCCACGATCTCTTTGATCTGCCGGTCGCTGACCATGTTTGTCAAACCGTCCGAGCACATCAGAAGGCATTCGCCCTTTTGAAGATCTGTGTCGAAATAATCCGGCTCCACCGTGTCCGACACGCCCATTGCTTTCGTAATAATATTTTTGTCGGGATGATTTCGTGCCTGTTCCTTTGAAATCTCTCCCATGCGGACCATTTCTTCTACCAGGGAATGATCCTCTGTGATCTGTTCGATCTTATCGCCGATTTTATACAGGCGGCTGTCGCCCACATTTACCACGTAGACCGCGTCGTTCTTCACTGTCGCCGCCACCAGCGTGGTTCCCATGCCCGTGTAGCTGTCCGACTCCCCCGCCTTCTCCAAAAGCTTCTGGTTCGCATATTGGAACGCGCCCTTCAGAATCTGATAGGGAATGGTCTGCATACTCTTGGACACCGCTTCCTGTACCTTCGCCACCGTATATTCAGAGGCCAGATCGCCAGCTTTGTGGCCGCCCATGCCGTCCGCTACCAGAAACAGGTTCGGAAGGTTTCCGATGGGCTCTTCCGATACGAAAATATAGTCCTGATTGATCTCACGGCATTTCCCGATGTCCTTCATGCCCCAGGCTTTCAGCATCTGATCCCTCCTCTCCGGGTTCTCCGCTTTTCAGATAACGTCTGCGCAGCTGTCCGCAGGCGCCGTCGATATCGCGGCCCATTTCTCTTCTAATAGTAACATTTATCCCGTATTTTTCAAGTTCCTTTTTGAAATTACCGATGACCTCTTTTTTCGGCTGCACAAAGCTCCGCTCTGTCACCGGATTTACAGGAATCAGGTTTATATGACTATGAATGGGTTTCGCCAGAGCCGCAAGACGCCTCGCGTCCTCCGGGTGATCGTTCACGCCGCCTACCAGGCTGTACTCGAAGGTCATCCGACGCCCGGTTTTCTGATGATAATACGCACAGGCATCCAACACCTCCGACAAAGGATACTTATTGGCAATGGGCATCAGTTCCGCACGCTTTTCCTGTGTCACTGCATGAAGCGACAGTGCCAAGGTAATCGCCAGATTCTCATCCGCCAGCTGACGGATCCGCGGCACGATACCACAGGTGGAGACTGTCAGATTCCGCTGGCTGATGTTCAGTCCGTTTTCATCTGTCAAAAGCCGGATAAAACGAAGCAGGTTATCGTAATTATCCAGCGGTTCTCCGGTTCCCATGACCACCACGTTGGAGACGCGCTCGCCGCTGTCCTTCTGAATCCGGTAAATCTGATCCAGCATCTCCGAGGGCTTTAAGGAGCGCACCACACCGCCGATGGTGGATGCGCAGAAGCGACAGCCCATGCGGCAGCCTACCTGGGAGGAGATGCAGACGGAATTGCCGTGATGATAGCGCATCAGGACACTCTCGATCACATTGCCGTCAGCGAGGCGAAACAGGTATTTGCATGTTCCGTCCAGCCGGGATCGCTGTACCTCTACAATCTCCAGATTGGTGTATTCATATTCGTTTTTCAGAAGCTCCCGTAAGCTTTTGGAGAGGTTGCTCATCTCGTCAAAGCCGGAAGCAAGCTTTCCATGCATCCAGTTATAGAGCTGACCCGCCCGGAAAGCTTTTTCCCCGTGTGCCTGAAGCTCACCCTTCAGCTCCTCCAGAGTCAGGGATTTGATATCTCTCTGTTCCATATTTATTTTCCAATTTTCCTTCTGAATTTCGCAATGAAAAAGCCATCGCACTGATGGACTCCCGGAAGCAGCTGTAGGTATCCCTGCTTCGTGGTTTCGCTCCGAAGCTTCTCCGGCAGGCAGTCGTCCAGGGATACCGCCTCGTATGGAAAATGGGACAGAAACCAGCGGACGTTTTCCTCGTTTTCGCCCCGGTTGATGGTACAGGTGCTGTATACAAGGGTTCCGCCAGGCTTCACGTAAGCCTCTACGGTGCTTAAGATCTTCCGCTGAAGCTCCTGTAATTCCTGCTGCTGTTCCTTACTCATGCGGTACTTGATGTCTGTCTTTTTTGACAGAACGCCCAAACCCGAGCAGGGCAGATCCGCCAGCAGTACATCTGCTTTTTCCTTTGAGGCCTCATCATATACACAGGCGTCCTTCACGGACACTGTTACATTTGTCACGCCTAACCGTTCCGCGTTATCCCGAATCATTTCCGCCTTGTAGTCCGTCAGGTCTCTTGCGTCCACGCCGCCCGTCTCTCCGGCCTTTTCCGCCAGATACAGGCTCTTGCCGCCGGGGGCCGCGCATACGTCGATGCAGTGATCTCCCGCTTTTACGCCCGCGATTTCTACTGCCAGCATGGAGCTTACGTCCTGGACCTGGAACAGTCCCTCACGGAATTCATCGAGGCCGCCCAGATAATCGAAGCCGTCCATCTGCAGCGCACCGTCGATGTAGGGCGCCGGCCGCATATGGATACCCCGGGCTTCCAGCCGGACCTTCAGATCTGCCGGACTGATCCGGTTCCGATTGACACGGATCGTCAGCGGCTCTTTTTCATAAAAAGCTGCCAGCATAGTTTCCGTCTGCTCCCGCCCGTAGCTTGTAAGCCACTCCTTTACCATCCATTCCGGCATGGAATAACGCACAGACAGGTAACGCACCGGTTCTTTTTCCGGCGGCAGCTTTACCGTTGAAAGATTTCGGGCAATGTTCCGTAAAACGCCGTTTACAAAGCCCTTCAGCTGTCGGAAGCCCTTTTTCTGGGCCAGCTTCACCGCTTCGTTGCACACGGCGGAATCCGGCACACTGTCCATATATTTAAGCTGATAGACCGACATCCGAAGAAGCTCCCGGATGACCGGTTTTTGTTTCCTTACTTTTACACTGGAAAACTGATCGATGATGTAATCCAGCTCAATCCGCCGCTCGAGAGTTCCCTCCACCAGGCGGGTTAAAAAGGCGCGCTCCTGCTTTTCCAGATACTGGTATTTATCCAGTACATTCCGAAGCGCAATGTGGCTGTACTCCTCGCCTGCAGATACCTCCAGCAGAATCCCCAGAGCCAGCTCACGGATATCCGTTCCTTTAGTCACGATTTCTTCTTCCTCCAAAGAGTATCAGGAGACGTAACAGAGACAGGATAGAAGCCGCTGCAGCCGCCACGTAGGTCATGGCCGCCGCGCTTAAGACCTTCCTGGTATCCCGAATCTCATCTCCGTATAAGATTCCTGTATTTCCCAGAATCTGGATCGCCCGATGGGACGCGTCGAACTCCACCGGCAGGGTCACCAGCTGGAACAGTACGCCCAAGGAGAACAGCAGAATTCCCAGATTAACGAGAAATGAACTGCTTCCGAAAATCAGTCCGATGATGATAATCGGCCAGGCCGCCTGGGTTCCGAAATTTGCCACCGGCACCAACGCATTGCGGAAGCGAAGGGGAAAATAATCCTTATCGTCCTGCACCGCATGGCCGCACTCGTGGGCTGCTACGCCGAGAGCCGCTACGGAAGTGGAATTATACACCACATCCGACAGACGTAATACCCGGTTCTTCGGATCGTAATGATCGGTCAGTTCGCCGCTGACATGCTCGATACGCACATCGTAGATGCCATTGGCCCGCAGAATCTGGTCTGCCACCTGCGCTCCGGTCAGGCCGGACATACTGCGTACCCGGCTGTATTTGGAATAGGTGGTTTTCACCTTGGCCGAAGCCCACAGGGAAATCACCACGCCAATCAGTACTAAAATATAAGTGGGATCAAAATAATAACCATAGCCATATCCATAAGGCATACTGTAACACTCCTTTCACTCATCTGCCCTTGCCGGGGCAGACCGGAATCCCAATGAGGGGTTTCTTTACCTAACCAAGCCTTGTGCCCGGCTCCAGGTGATAACCCCGCAAGAAGGCTCCCGTATCCATCCGTTTCTTACCCTGAAGCTGAAGCTCTGTAATCTCCAGTGCTCCTTCGCCACAGGCCACACAGACAGTTTCTTTCGTCACTCTTATGATCTCCCCACAGGCAGCATTTTCAACTGCTCTCTCACAGACCCGCGCAGACCAGATTTTCAGGGTCTTGTCTCCAAGCTTTGTATAGGCGCTGGGCCATGGATTCAAGCCCCGGATCAGCCGTTCCAGCTTCTCCGCGCTCTCATTCCAATTCAAATTACCCATGTCCTTGGTCAGCATCCGCGCGTATTCCGTCGGGCTCTCGCCCTGTTTCTCCGGCTTTAATTCACCCTTTGGCAGCTTCTCCAGCGCTTCCGCGCAGAGATTCGCGCCAAGTGTACTCAGACGGTCAAAAAGGCTGCCGCCCGTCTCGTCCGCCGCAAGCTCCAGACTTCCCTTCAGAAGCATATCGCCGGTATCCAGTCCCTCGTCCATCTGCATGATGGTCACGCCGCTCTCCTTCTCGCCGTCGATGACCGCCCACTGAATCGGGGCCGCGCCCCGGTATTTGGGAAGCAGGGAAGCATGGACGTTGATACAGCCGTACTGCTTCATCTCCAGAATGGCCTTCGGGATAATCTGACCAAAAGCGATGACTACAATCACATCGGCCTCCGTCTCACGAAGCTTCCCGATCACTTCCGGATCCCGCACCTTCTTCGGCTGATAGACCGGCAGACCATGCTTCAGAGCCGCCTCCTTCACCGGCGTGGGCTGCAGCTCATGACCGCGTCCCTTTGGTTTATCCGGCTGAGATACCACCAGGGTAATCTCATGTCCCGCCGCAATCAGCGCTTCCAGTGTCCCCACGGAAAAATCCGGGGTTCCCATAAAAATGATTTTCATACGTATTTACTCCTCGTCATCATCGCCGGTCTCTACATCGTAGAGATCGCCTTCCACCAGATCCACATACAGCTTACCGTCCAGGTGATCCAGCTCATGACAGATGGCACGTGCCAGCAGTCCTTCGGCCTCCACCTCATAGCGCTCCATATTCTCATTGTAGGCTTCCGCTTTTACATAATTCGGGCGACGTACCATACCGGCCTTACCCGGTACGCTTAAGCACCCCTCGCTGCCCTCCTGCTCGCCCGCAGTCTCCAGGATACGCGGATTGATCATGGTATAGGGCGTTCCGTCCGTGTCGATCACCACGATTCTCTTTAAGATACCAACCTGCGGAGCAGCCAGGCCCACGCCCATAGCTTCGTACATGGTATCGTACATGTCATCAATGAGCTCCTGAATCTTCGGAGTCATCTCTTTGACCTCGCGGCAGTTTTTGCGGAGAATGTCGTCTCCCAGCTCTCTGATATTTCTGATTGCCATTTTTGTTTCCTTCCTTTCTCTCCCGTTACCGTTCACTTCGTTCACAGTAACACGCTTCGCGGTACAGTAACTGTGAACAGTGGTTTCCCCTTAAAAAGGATTCACGGGATCCATATCAAACTGTATATTGAAGGTGGAAAGCTGCTTCTCCTTCGGAAGCACTGCTTCCAGCCATCCCTTCCATTCTGTCAAATAATTCATTTCCGTGCATTTCAGATACAGCACCTTGCGATAGACGTCCTTCAGCTTAGACAGACCTGCGTCTGAAGGGCCGATAAGAGCGATTTCCTGCCGGGTATGGGACATAGCCAGTGCCTTCAGCCGCACCGCGCCCCGGTTCAGGGCTTCCTCGTCCTCCGACATGAGGTAAAGCGCCATCAGATGGGCCGCCGGGGGATAGTTCATCATCCGCCGGAATGCCATTTCCTTTTCAAAAAACGCTTTGTAATCCTGGTCTGCCGCCGTCTCAATGCTGTAGTGTTCGGGACTGTAGGTCTGAATTACTGCCGTTCCGGGCGTAGTGCCTCTGCCTGCCCGTCCCGCCGCCTGCACCAGCAGCTGAAAGGTGCGCTCCGCCGCCCGGTAGTCGCCTGCGTACAGCGACAGATCCGCCGCCAGCGCACCCACCAGGGTTACTCCCGGAAAATCGTGTCCCTTTACAATCATCTGGGTACCCACCAGAATATCGGCCTGCTTCTTTGAAAATGCTTCCAGAATCCGCTCATAGCCGCCTTTCTGTCTCGTGGTATCGAAATCCATCCGCAGAATCCGCGCTCCCGGAAATGTCTTCGCGGCAGCCTCCGCCACCTGCTGGGTTCCTGCCCGGAAAGCCCCGATGTAGGCCGATCCGCAGGAAGGACATTTCTTCGGCTGGACTGTCTGATATCCGCAGTAATGACAAACCATCCTGCCCCCATGGTGCAGGGATAAAGACACATCGCAATGTGGACATTTTATCACATGTCCGCAGGCTCTGCAAGAAACAAAGCCCGCATAGCCCCGCCGGTTCAGGAAAAGCATGATCTGCTCGCCCTTTCGCAGCCGGTCTTCCATAAGTTCCTTTAACCGGGCGCTGAAGATGGAGCGGTTTCCCATGCGAAGCTCTTCCCGGAGATCCACCACCTCGGTCTCTGGCATGGCACGGTTTTCCACCCGGAACGGCAATTCATAAAGCCGGTAAAGGCCCTCTTTTGTACGTTCATAGGAATCTACCGACGGGGTCGCCGAGCCCAGCACCACAAAGGCTCCGCACATGCGGGCACGCTCGATGGCCGCCTCCCTGGCGTGGTAGCGGGGGGCATTTTCACTCTTGTAGCTGCCCTCATGCTCCTCGTCGATGACGATGACGCCCAGCCTGGGAAATGGTGTAAACAGGGCGGAACGGGGACCTATCATGACTTTCACCTCGCCCCGTCTGGCCCGCTCGAACTGGTCGTAACGCTCCCCGGCGGACAGCTTCGAATGGATAATCGACACCTGGTCGCCGAAGCGCCGGTAAAACCGCAGCACCGTCTGAAAGGTCAGCGCAATCTCGGGAATCAGCACGACGGCCTCTTTTCCCTGCTCCAGCACCGCCGCAATCAGCTCCATATAGACCTCGGTTTTTCCGCTGCCGGTGACGCCGTGAATCAGAGAAGGCCGCAGGTCGCCTGCTGCCGCGCGCGCCGCCACATCCTCCACGATGGCCTGCTGGGCCGGGTAGAGGGTGAAGGGATGTGCCTGTACCTCAGATGGTCGAACCGGGTTACGGAAAATGGTGTCGGATTCGATGCGGATGAGGCCAAGCTCCATCAGCTTCCGCGCGGTGGCGGCGGTCAGACCAAGCTCCTTCTGGGCTGCCGCGTAGTCCATGTCCTGCCCGGTTTGCTCCAGCAAGGCTTTTATGATCCGGACCCGGGCGGTCTGGTGCTTTCGCTCCATCTCCGCAAGCGCCGCCTCCGCCTCTTCTTTCGTCACCGCTAGCCGCACTTTTCTAGAAATTTTTTCCTGCACGCTTTTTTTCACCGGAAGCACTGTTTTTAATGCCTGATTCATGGTGGAGCCGTAAGTGCGGCGCATCCAGGCCGCCAGAGCGATGAGCTGGCCCTCCAGCCGGATGCCCTTTTCCGCCAGTCCCAGGATGGGCTTCAATTTCTTCTCATCCCATTCACAGGTATCAGTCAGCTCCAGCACGTAACCGGTCAGGGTCCGCCCCCCGTTTCCGAAGGGGATCCGGACCTGCATACCTTCCTTCAGGATACCCTGCAGTTCTTCGGGAACCCGGTACTGGAAGGTCCGGTCCAGCTTTTCCAGGGAAATATCTACAATGATATTGGCAAATTTCACTTTCTACCTAACTCCTCCAGAACCTCCGCGATAAGCACCCGCTCATCCATGGGATGCTTGACTCCGCAGATTTCCTGATAGTCCTCGTGGCCCTTCCCGGCCAGGACGATGACGTCGCCGGGCCGGCCGTTCTCAATCACGTAGCGGATGGCTTCTTTCCGGTCAATGATTTCCACATATTTTCCACTGGTCTTGGCAATACCGGTCTTGATATCGTCGATGATGGCCTGGGGTTCCTCGAAACGGGGATTATCGGAGGTGATGACGGTCAGATCCGCCAGATTGCCGGACACCTCTCCCATCTCATAGCGGCGCAGCTTGGAGCGGTTGCCGCCGCAGCCGAACAGGCAGACCAGACGCTTCGGATTGTATTCCTTCAAGGTGGTCAGCAGACTTTCCAGGCTCATGGCATTGTGGGCATAGTCGATCATCAGGGTAAAGTCGTCGGAGACCTTCACCTTCTCGATACGTCCCTTGGTCTGTACCACTTCGAGAGCTGCCAGCATATCCTCCTTCGGAATGTCAAAATGACGGCAGACTGCGATAGCTACCAGGGAATTGTATACACTGAAGCGGCCCGGCATATCGATTTCCACATCGAAATTCAGAAGACCTGATACGTGATAGTCTACGCCCAAAAAGCCCGGACGATTCACCAGCTTCAAATCGGATGCCCGAAGATCCGCCTTTTCGGAAAAGCCATAGGTTTCCACCTTGCAGGTGTGACCCTTCAGGATATCGCTGCAGTGCTCGTCATCCGCATTTACGATACCGATATCGCACTGGCGGAACAGGCGGCTCTTGCACTCCATGTATTCCTCAAAGCTGGCATGCTCATTTTCCCCGATGTGGTCGGGAGCCAGATTCGTAAAGATGCCGATGTCGAACCGGATGCCTGCGGTGCGGTGAAGCTTCAGGCCCTGAGAGGAGACTTCCATAACCGCAACCTTGCAGCCTGCTGCCACCATCTGGGCGAAATATTCCTGCACCTCGTAGGATTCCGGCGTGGTGTTGTGGGCCGGGATGTGCTTGTCGCCGATGATGACCTCGATGGTTCCGATGAGGCCGGTGCTTATCCCAGCGTGCTCCAGTATGGAACGGATCATGAAGGTGGTGGTAGTCTTGCCCTTGGTGCCGGTGATGCCGATGACCTTCAGCTTCTTCGCGGGATATCCGAAGTAGGCCGCGGAAATCAGGGCCAGGGCGTACCGGGTGTCCTCCACCAGAACTACGGCTGTGCCTGCCGGTACGTCCACCGGATGTTCAGCCACGATAACCACCGCGCCGTTTTTTGCCGCTTCGCCTGCCACATCATGACTATCGAAGGTGGCGCCCTTGATGCAGACGAACATGCACTCCTTCTTTACTTTTCTGGTATTGTATACAAGCTCGCTGACGTTGACGTCGATGCTGCCGCTCAGGACTTCGTATTTCAGATCTTTCAGTAATTCGCGTGCTGCTCTCATATGCTGCCTCCTTATACTAAAACCATTCAAAATCATTTATGCCAATGATTTTGTTTCCTTTTCATTTTCTATTCAAACCATTTAAAATTATTTGTGCCAATGATTTTTTTAACTTCTATATTTTATGGTTCTGATAATAATCTCAATTCTAATAGATGCGTTATTTTTCAACCACGATCTCGTACGCGGTCCGGAAGCTCTTACCCGCCTCCAGGCTCTGCTCGCCATACTTATCCTTCAGCTCGCCGGTAAAGCCCTTGTTATCGCAGCGGCCCAGCCAGGGCTCCAGGCAGATAAACGGGGCGTTTTTCTGTACCGGGGACCAGATGCCTACGTGCTGCGCGTCCGGGCAGATGAGGGTGACGCGCTTGGTGCCGTCCGCCTCCTGAAGGCTTACCTTCTTTACCTGGCCCTCATCGAAAACCATGGTGTCGGCGTCAAAGGTATGCTCACCAACTGTGTATACATGATCTGTCAGCGCCAGCGTCGCCGGATGCTCCGCATCCGCGGTTCCGGTGGGCAGATCAATACCGGTGCAGGATAATTTGTCCATACCCTCAAATATCAGACGGCAGCCCATGACGGAATCCACGTTGAAGGCCGGATGGCCGCCGATGGAATAGTACAGGGTCTTGGTATCGGTGTTTTTCACGGTCCACTCTACGCTGATATGATTCTCTGTAAGTCTGTGGGTTACCAGAAGCTCGAAGTCAAACGGGTAATTTTTCTTCGTATCCCCGGTGGATACCAGGCGGTGTGTTACAGCCGTGGCGCTTCGCTCCACGCATTCGAATTCGCTGTCCCGGGCAAAACCGTGGGCGCTCATGGTATATTCATTTCCTTCATAATGATAGACTCCGCCGTTCAGCTTGCCCACGAAGGGGAAGAGAATCGGCGCGTGCCGTCCCCAATACTCCGGATCCGCGTTCCACAGAACCTCCCTCTCCTTCTTCTTATCATACACGCGGGAAAGCTCAGCCCCCGCGTCATTCACTTCTACTACAAGATATGCATTCTCCAATGTCCGCATTTCTGCCATCTCGATACCTCCTGCCCGGCCATGCCGCCGGTTCTTCTTCTTTACCCGCCGCCTCTCTTTGCGGCAGAGTACACTTTTACATCTGGCGACATTATATCATATCCTGCCTTCCATTTCCAATCCTTACGGTTGATTTTCGTTTCTGTTAAGATTTTCATAAGGAAATCCGTCCTTTTTTTATCATTCTTTTAGAATCTGGACATACTTTGAACACATTTCCTGCTTATAATAAACGTCAGATAGTTGATTAAGACATCACTATCTCCCCCCTCATAAGAAAAGAAAAGCCGCCCGGCATCCGGGCGGTTTTTCTTAGTTTTCGGGAGAATACTATTTGCATTTCGGGTATGAAAGTGGTAGTATAGACATATCATAAAGAAGTGGCTTGATTTAATTAAAAACAACAGGTGAAAGCCTTTCTGCTTAACGCCTGTTTTCCGCAGATATAGTTCATCGGTAGAACACCAGCTTCCCAAGCTGGGGAGGCGGGTTCGATTCCCGTTATCTGCTCTCAACAGCAAAATTCAGGAAAGGAGAACGCCTTTCCAGCTCCATAAAGAATCCCCGGGAATTTTCTCTTCCCGGGGAAATTTCTACTCTATTGGCATTTTCAGCAGTTCTTGATAGTCCACGTTAAAGACTTTCGCAAAGTAGGACAGCTCTATGATTCCGAATGGCCACGCCTGCTATGTTATTCATATCGTTCACCTTGTTCTTGTACATAACCCACCCATTGACACCTATGTCAAAAAAGAATGTTACAAAAAATAGAAACATTATATGAAAATAGATCATACACTCTGTTTTTTGCAATATTTTATCTTGCGAATTTATCATTGTAACGAATATGCATATCTTCCCAATCCATGAACAATACATAAAATACTTTCCCGTATTGCGGGCTCTCTACAATTCTTCCATGATCAAGAACAGAAAAATAAGTTCCGTCAGCTTTTCGAAGATGAAAGTGAATATAGTCATTTTCATTACCATTGTCAATCTGTTCCCAGATACTTGATTCTATCTGTTGCTGTTCATCTTCACGAATCAAGTTGCGAAAACTTTTCTCAGTAAGTCTGAACAGTTCATCTATATCTTTATATCCGGACATATGAAGAAATTCATCATTTGCAAAAAATAGTTCATCATCTTCTTTGTCAGCTCTGTATATGATGAATGCACCTGGAAGATGTTCCGCGATATCCTTGAATGCAAATCCAAGTTGTTTACGAGCCCTTAATTCAAGCCCTTCCTTATAAGCCATACAGCCATTTTTCCCATGAAGTTTTATTTCGTAAAGGGCTGCATCTGCACAGCGCATAAGCTGTGAACGGCTGGATGCAAAGGTTGGATATTCTGCATATCCGAGAGAAATAAAAAACGGATATTCTTTTCCCTTGCATGAAAATGTCTTTGGAAGCTTGGTAAATTGCAGCAGCAGTTCTCCCGCTTCTTTATAGGTATGATCCGGCAGAAGAATGCAGAACTCATCGCCACCGTTTCTTCCCAGTAATGTGTTTTTTGGGAAAAAAGCCTTCATGCTATCTGTAAGACTCTTTAGTGCCCTGTCTCCATAGACATGTCCGTAAATATCATTAATAAACTTAAAGTCATCAATATCAAAATTTGAAAGCGCATAAATCGAGTCTGAGAAAATATCAGGAACATGCAGGATAACAATGGTAAATCCCCAGAAATACTCTTGATTGTTTGTTTATAAACATTTTTAGTA
>OLRS01002029.1_pt1 | contig 17199 bp, 19 predicted proteins | sample 1673171 | NCBI WGS metagenome assembly OLRS01 (sample SAMEA3136762, study PRJEB25190) | human gut metagenome | biome: human gut; feature: human-associated habitat; material: faeces | place: Austria | collected 2013
CTATCGCCCCTCATTTCTATTTTATCTTGTTTGTACCCCTTGTACACCGATGTTTACATCCAAACAGCGTATTCTGATGTAATCAATCGAATAGTCCCTCAAGTGTTCCACAATCGTTTCACCACACTTAACAAGAAATAAGATTTCCTACTTGGCCGACCAGTCAAGGCTTGCAACGGCCACAGGGAGAATACCCATTTGAAATGGCCTCATCGCGGGTGCCGAAGAACTCCTGCTTGTTCTTTTCCTTCATATCGTTCACGCTGGAACAGGTGGGATAGTGGAACTTCTTCGTGTTGGTATTAAGGATATAATCTGCCTGCGACGCCTCACTTTCGGTCACTGGCTCCTGCTTTTCAGGCTCTGGGGAAGGTGTGGGAGTTACCGTAGCCGTCTTCTGCTCCTCCTGCTGAGCACCATCTGCCAGCTTGCTCTCGCCTGTGGCATAGTCAATCTCAATGCCCGGCTGGACATTGTAGGCAAAGACGCAGTAGGAAACCCCGGCACCCTTGTCTTCCACAGAATAGCCTTCCATCAAAACACCGTTAGCCAGCAGGTTATTCCCTTCAAAGATTGGGGTCACGCGATATAGGACATGGTTATTAGTCTCCTGGATGTAGTCGGCAACCATGTTCTCAAAGGGCAACATTCCCTCAATATTCAGATACCGTGTGCCCGTGATGAGGTTCTTCGTATTGGCGTTTTCACCAGTCAGCTGATAGCCAATGAGATGGCAGCGGTTATATAAGTACTTGCCATCAACCAAATCATCATAGCGGACGGTGTGCCAGCCGGTCGGCTTTACCATGCCGATGAATCCGCGCTCCTCGGTAGGCATCAAATCCTTCCCAATACATGCGTAAGTCACTCCGCAGCGACCGAGACTATCCAGATCACTGTAGGTCTCAAAGGATTGGGTTGTCAGCTCTGCAGCGGAGAAATAAGGAACATTCCCGTTGACCGAGGTATATGCCTTACCGCTATACGCAGGCACATCGCTCGTAGAGAACCGAGAGGCTGTCGTGATCTCTGCAGGAGCACTCGATTCAGCTTGCTGATCCGGCGGTGTGGCCGGTTCTACCACTTGACTTGGCTCCGCTTCTCCCTCGCTTGAATCATCGTCAGAGGTTCCAGCGGGATCCGTCTCTGAGGACTCCACCGGCGTGCTATCCTGCGAGTCAGAGATCTCGGTCTGCAAGGACGAGCTCGGACTATGATCGGACGGTGCCGTGTCACTGCCGCAGGCAGAAAGCATAGAAAAACAGAGTGCAAAGATCAAAAAGCAGGAGAGGATGCGCAATTTCATCTCAGATAAACCTCAATGGTAATTCGCTCGTGAGAGTGCCCGGTAAACTCAACCGACTCACATATTTTCCAGTTGCCTCCGGAGAGGTCTATATCAAAGTGCTGATCAGCGGGGTAGGTTCTGTGCCATCTGAAAATGATGATCTTCTCAATCCACCGTTCAAATGGTGCCAGAGCGGCATCTTCAACAAAACAGTAATCGCCATCAACCGCTTCCTGCAGGAAAGCGTCATCCACATTCAGGTGCTGAATGGATTCCGCATCAAATTGTTGGGCTGAGTAGTGGTTCATCCAGAGCCTAGCATCACCGACCAGCGCGGCAATATGCGCCCGCAGCATTCTGTCTTGGCTCTGACGTCGATGGTTGAACATCATGCCTCCATTATCATCTAAGCAGGCAATCACGATCATAGCGAAATCCCTTCTTTCAGTCTTCCACCTCGGTTGCGGTGAACTGTGTCATGTCACAGAACCCTTTCTCGGCCAACTCCTTGATCATGGAATCGGCATTGGCCCGCACGATTCTTGACACCTCATAATTGGTTCCACTTGCAGCGTACAGCAGCAACAACTGATCCTCCGGATCATAAACGGCCTCTTCCACTTCCAGCGCGATCAGAGCCTGATCCTCGGCATCTCTCAACAGTGCTCTCATAGGTTACCTCCGTCAGTCATCCAGCAATTCTTCGATTTCCTCGATCTTTTCATCGAGATCTTCACATCGCTCCTCCCACTCATCGTAGGCATCGCTGCAAGGATCGTCCGGCTCCTCATCTTCCAGATCTTCGCGTTGCTCTTGGAGTTCCTCCAGAAGGCTCTCAAGCTCATCGCGATCCATGCTCTCGTAGTCCTCATCGCCACCGGTGGAGGCCTTGATTGTTATCTTCACCTCGGCTTCAGTCTCAGATAAGGCTGCCAGAATAGCGCCAAGACCAAATGCTTGCTCGCTGCTGCTCACTTCACCATCCCGATTGAAATCGAATATACTCATCTGTTTTGCTCCTCTCTTTGATACGATAATGTGGGAACTATACGCATCATAGCAGGGGCTCTGTCCAAAAATACGGACAGAGCTCGCCAAAAACAACAAAAGATGTGAGGCCGCCATGCGGAAGCCCCACATCCTACTTAATCTACAAAGGTCAATCCTTCCGCAATTCCTAGCACGATAAGCTCCATCTCCGACCGAACTTTGGCCTCAGACACTGTAATCCGGTAATCTCGGATAGTGTAGTCAGCTCCAACGGTAGCAGGATAGATATCAATGGCATCTTCGACATAAAGGTCAGCCAGAACAAAACCATTCTCGGCGTGGTCCTTCAAGAGAACTCGGCAATCCAAGCAAAAGTGAGAACCCTTCAGTCCCTTCGTCTCTATTGGAAGATCTGCAGTACAGGTGTGGGAGCAGGTATCGCGCCGCCCGGTATAGCCGGCGCATGATGCAAAGCTAAAGGTTCCAGTGGTCTGAATGGGCGCAATCTCATACTCCGAAAAAGGCAAATCAGGATCGTAAATCCGCATTTCATTGCTCTGACCGGTTGTGAGATTGAGGATCACCGGCGCCTGATAACGCTCCCGCTTTCCACTCCCACAAAGGGAACACACCTCTGGCTGGCGATAGGTCAGATAAAGCGCAGTACTAGAGATTACGATTGCAGTACATAGTAAGCCTACCATCAGATGCCTCCAGTTGCCTCTGATCCACCCTCGCATAAGCTCCTCCTCAAAAGCTGACCAATATCACGGTCAACATTTTCTCTCATTGTACCGTAAAATGATGATGATTGCAACCAATACTGGTCAATGGGGAGAGATCATATGGAACAGAAAATCCGTCGTGACCGCAACATGGGGTCTAATCTCAGGCGGCTGCGTGATCAGTATGGCATTTCACAAGAGAAGCTCTGCGCTGAGCTCCAGCGTCGCGGCTGTGATATCGGTCGAACCGCTTATGCCAAGTACGAATCTGGAGAACTGAACATCAAGGCAAGCGTCATTATTGAGCTGCGCAAATTCTACAACTGCAGCTATGACGAGTTCTTTGCCGGCTTAGACGAATAAATCGGGGCAGCACGCTTGTGCTACCCCGATTTTCTATTCCTTGAGTTCGAAGATGTACTTCAGTGAGAAAGTGCGCCTTAGCAGTACATCGCTGAGTTTGATGAGGTTGATAGGTGCTTTGAATTCTTTGCTCGTAACCGTAACACAGCTTTACCTGATAACGCTATGTCTCTTTAAGTCCAAAACCTCTGTGGCAGAAGCCTGTCAGATTGGACAAATAATCGGAGATTTCCTCCGTATCTGTCATCCCATCCGGTATCTGGACCTCTTTGGGCAGCGAATCAAGATCCTCCGCCAAGTCCACATCCCACTCGATGTTGACGGCTTTCAAATAACGATTGGTATCCATATTCAGTTCCTCACTCTGACAGTTTTCCAAGACACCCGCTGAGCAGAAATCCTTCAAGATTTTTAGGTGAATTGATTCTTCCTCCGGGAGGAGGATTGTCACCGAGTTTCAACTCGGTGACAATTCCACTCTTGAAATGAAGAAATACACGATATCCATTATCCAGCAACCATGTAGATAAAAACACCGACTGATCCGTGTGGATGTTCTCTACATGAAATCGAATTGCCCGCTGCGTCTGGTAATAGCCGATGAAGAACTGATGTCCTTTCGGCAGGTTACGAGGCATGGTCCAATAGTCTTCGTACCAGTGATACTCCATAATCAGCCCTCCGTTTCAGCGCAGACATTGTGGATCAGCTCACTCATGCAGTCGAAAAACCGCTGGGAGCACTGGGCACCCTTAGCTCTCATGTACCGCAGGTGCTCACACTTCCCATTTTCGATCGTGACGCTGGTCAGCTTCTCATTGATCCATCCCTGTGTGCGGAGAGGGACATTGACTCCATATTTCCGCATCAGGTAGTTGACAATAGAAAAAGCGTTGCAGCGGTACCGACTGCGATAGAACTTCACAGTCTGGTTTTGCAGGACACCACCATCTTTGATGGTTCGGATCGCTTCTTGAACGGCCTGCTCGGACAGTCGATTCTGCTCTTCACAGAATGCTCTCTCTTCGGCTTCGGCCTTAGTTCTCCGCTCCTTCACCACTTCGTCTTCCTTCTTTCGATACACAGCTGACAGTGCAACGCACTTATCAAGCTCACCGAGGATCAGGGCACCGACATAATCAGGGAAACTTTCGCCTCCGTTTCCTTTGGATTCCACAAAACACGCAACATTGTTGTCAAACAGCTTCTTGATGTAGGATGCTTGGCAAGCTGGGTCGCTGCCCAGGAGCATGATTCTCTCCCGCTCACGCCGGACAGCTTCCAAGACAGCATCATCGCCAGACTTGCGGAGATTATCGAAATAATCATTGCGGGCATCCTTGTTACCATACAACTCTGCGACAGCTGCAGGGTATCCGGCGTGGTCGATCAGATAGAAATCCGTGATTCGCAGAGGAACCAGATAGTCCCGGATCTCCGCATAAAGGAGATAGTTATCATTCTCTGCACGGGGATACTGGATGTCCGGCTTCCCGTCACTTCTCCATAGCCGATAGGAAACCGTGCCATCAGAGATTTCTCGTTCGAACACAGCTCTCATTTTCTTACCATCTCGGTTAAAATTGCCATCATAAAACAGCGGTTTCATCAATCGTGCATTGCTCACAATCATTCCTCCAATCATTCGAAAGTCTTCAGGATGTGTTCGTGTTCAATAAGATGCGTGAAATCATCTGCATTGCCATCGCCATAGGCAATGGTCTGCAGGCACTGCTTGTCCGAAGAATACTCCACCCAAGCAAGGCGGACAGCGCCCTCTTTGAAGCGGTCATTGAGATGTTCTCCACGCAGCTCTACAAAGATGCCGGGATAGTCGTGGTCAGACTTGATCCCGACCACGATCTCACCAATTGGTGTCTTGGCAATCAGTTCATCATTCATCGTCATCATCCTCCATAGAACCAGGCAGTGCCTTACTTCGTGTGCGCCGGTCAATACCGCTCATCATCGCTCTCACTTTCTCAAGCCGAACCAGATCGATTTCATCGTCATCGCTGGGCGAGGCCAGTTCCAGTGGTGGGAAAATGTCATTCTTCGAAATAAATGCAGAATAGAAGATGGCAAGTTCTTCCTCCCAAGCGGCCTTGTAAAACTCAAAGTCGGCCTCAATCTCAATGTACTGGGCCGGCGTACAAGTCACACATATCTTCTTGTGCGGCCGTCCCGATTGGGTGCCGACCGTACCGCAGCAGTGACCGTTGCCAAGATGCTTGTAGGCAATCTGTACGATGAGCTTTCTCTCCCAAAAATTGTGATACCGGATGAAGTAGTCTCGCTCTGCGGTGTCTTCAATGTCCTCTTCTGAAATGCCATACTTGGCCATCAGGCGGTTGAGAAGTGCTTCGGCATTCTCTTTTTCGCCGCCAACGCCACGCTCGGCCAGGGCCTTCACGCGTTCCAGGCGCCGCAACAATTCCTCTCGCTCAGTCATACCGCTTCCACCCCCTCTGCAGGAACGAAGTTCGCAAACTCGGTTTCGGCGTTAGGCCGGTGGAGGCACAGGTCAACGATGTCAATGCAGTTATAACAAGGCGACTGGTATGTCGCCTTGTTCTTATGCAGGCAGAGTCCGCAAGGCGGCATATCTGCCATCTGACCGTCAGATCGTCTTTGGTAGAAACCTTTCATTTCACACCTCCATCAGCGCTGTTTCTGACCAAGCAGGCCAGAGCAGATACTGCCGCTGATTTCCACGCCGCACCGCTTCTGCAAAAAGCCCTCCAGAAAGCGGAGCGCAATCATGGCCAAGGCTGCATCGTCCACGCTGGGGCCCACAGGCTCAACTTTAGCCTGCTGCGTAAGAGGGTGGATACCGAGAGACTGCATGAGAGCTACATCTACCTGTTCCATCTCCTTCTCCGTCAAATGGCCCTTATAGTCGCCGAGCCGGCTGACATCCACAGAGGTGATCTGCTCACAGAGAGCCGTAGAGCGCCGACCAATGCTTTCGATCCGCACATGAGTGGGCATGGGCTTTTTGTACTGGCAGGTCAGGTACACGACCTCGACCACAGGACTGTGCTCATTGCACTCTGGATTGGATACGATAATGGCGGGCCTGCCGGACCGCTGCTCGGAGCCGATGGTCTCACTGCGATTCACATAGAATACATCGCCACGGTTGATTTCCATAAACAAGTCTTCCTTTCTATCATCACGAATTTCTGCCTTGCTCGAAGGCATAGAAGTCTTCATCGCATTTGAAGCACTGGTAAGCATACCCGGAGATGTCGCTCGGAAACAGTGGATCGCCACAGCGAATACAGGTCCCGACACTCTCACGCAAGACGATGTCCTCCATTTCTTCGTCTGTCACCTCATGCTCTCGCAGATAGTCCTTTGCTGCAGTGATGCCTTTGAAGTAGAGCACTTCGCCATCATCGTTCTGCAGGTATTCAAGGCCATTGATGGTCACGCCATTGATACAGCGCCCAACAATGACCGGTTTAGGGGCCTCCTCGATCAAAAGACCAGGTCGCTGCAGAACCGGGATACCCAGTTCCTCCGCTTTCATGATCTCGGCGCTCATGCCGCTGCTGATCCGGTCGCCGTAGACAACCAGGCGGGTACACATTGCTAACAGCTTCTGCCCAAACTCCAAGGCCAAAGCGCGTTCTTCAGGGGCGGTGTCATCGAGCAGAAACGGGAGATAGGCGTGCGGCGCAACGGCACGATTGCCAAACTCCTGTTCTGCTTTCATCATGACCTGGCCGGATTCAATTCCAACCGTTTTGATATTCCTGTGCTGGCAGAAGAATTTCTGCGTGCCGGGGTGGACATTGATATGAGCAAACGTAAATTTGTGGATGTACAGGTGATATTTCATAAAATGGAACAACGTACCCTGTCCGCAGCCTACAAGTTCTATTGCGAGAAAAATCTGGAAGATGCGCACACTGCCGAAGCGGATACACGGGCTACATACGAGGTGCTGAAGGCACAGCTCGACCGTTATCCGGATCTTCAGAATGACATCGCATTCCTTGCCGATTATTCCAGTTTCAGCAAAAACGTAGATTTTGCAGGACGTATGGTTTACGATGATAATGGAACGGAAGTGTTCAACTTCGGAAAGTATAAAGGAATGTCGGTAGCCGAGGTGTTGAAGAAAGACCCCGGATATTACAGTTGGATTTTGAATAGTGATTTCACGCTGAATACGAAGGCGGCCTTGACTAAGATCCGCTTGCGTGAAATGAGTAATTTGATTACGAAATAATGCTAAAAGGAAAAAAGATAATTCTTGGAATTACCGGCAGTATTGCCGCATATAAGGCTTGCTATATCATCCGCGGACTTATCAGGCAAGGAGCGGAAGTGCAGGTTGTGATTACTCCGGCGGGAAAAGAATTTATTACTCCCATTACTCTATCGGCCTTGACCAGCAAACCGGTCATCAGTGAATTCTTTGCCCAACGTGACGGAACGTGGAACAGCCACGTTGACCTCGGACTGTGGGCAGATGCGATGCTGATAGCTCCCGCCACTGCCTCTACCATTGGCAAAATGGCAAACGGGATAGCTGATAATATGCTGATAACGACCTATCTTTCGGCGAAAGCTCCGGTGTTTGTAGCTCCGGCTATGGACCTCGATATGTATGCTCATCCTGCCACTCAGAAGAATCTGGAGATACTTCGTTCTTACGGCAATTATATTATCGAGCCGGGTACGGGTGAGCTTGCCAGTCATCTTGTAGGGAAGGGACGTATGGAGGAACCGGAGAATATCATCCGTGTGCTGGATGAATTTTTTTCTGCAAACGGTGAGCTGCAAGGTAAGAAAATAATGATTACAGCCGGGCCGACTTATGAGAAGATTGACCCTGTCCGTTTTATCGGCAACTATTCTTCCGGAAAAATGGGGTTTGCCCTCGCGGAAGAATGTGCACGTCGTGGAGCGCAGGTGACACTGATAGCGGGACCCGTGCAACTGAAAACACAACATTCCCGCATTCGTCGCATTGATGTAGAGTCTGCCGGCGAAATGTCGGTAGCGTCGAAAAAATACTTTGCCGAAGCCGATGCGGGTATTCTTTGTGCGGCAGTAGCCGATTTCCGTCCGGAGGTGGTAGCCGATAAGAAAATTAAACGTGAGAAGGAGGAAGAACTGACTCTGCATCTTCAGGCAACCGAAGATATTGCGGCAAGTCTGGGAGCGTTGAAAGGTAAGAATCAGTTGTTGGTAGGCTTTGCCCTCGAAACGAACAATGAACAGCAGAATGCCGAAGGAAAGCTCGAACGCAAGAACTTCGACTTCATTGTACTTAATTCGCTCAATGATGCGGGAGCCGGATTCCGTTACGATACGAATAAAATAAGTATAATAGACAGAAAAGGTCGTACTGACTACCCCCTGAAATCAAAAACGGAAGTAGCTCAAGATATTATCGATCGTCTGTCTGATGAATTGAAACTCTTAACTCTCAACCCTTAACTTTCACTGATTCAAATGTTACGTTCATTATACATTCAGAATTACGCATTGATAGAGAAACTGGACATCAGTTTTGAAACAGGCTTTTCCGTTATAACAGGTGAAACGGGGGCCGGAAAGTCAATTATTCTGGGAGCAATCGGTCTGTTGCTTGGGCAGCGGGCGGATATGAAGGCCATTCGCCGGGGGGCTTCCAAATGTGTAATAGAAGCACGTTTTGATATTTCAGCGTATGGTATGCGCCCGTTCTTTGAGGAGAACGAGCTGGAATATGATGAGGAGTGCATCTTGCGCCGTGAAGTGCAGGCATCCGGTAAAAGCCGGGCATTTATTAATGATACTCCCGCATCTTTGGTGCAGGTAAAAGAGTTGGGCGAACAGTTGATTGATGTACATTCGCAACATCAGAACCTGTTGCTCAATAAGGAAGGGTTTCAGTTGAATGTGCTCGACATTCTTGCACATAATGATGCGGCACTGGAGAAATATCACTCTCGTTATGCCGGGTGGAAACAGACTGAAAGAGAGCTGTCCGAGTTAATGGAACTGGCTGAGAAAAGCCGTGCCGATGAAGATTATATCCGTTTTCAACTGGAGCAGCTTGAAGAAGCTCATCTTGCCGAAGGAGAGCAGGAGGAACTGGAACAAGAGGCTGAAATGTTAAGTCATGCGGAGGAGATCAAGGCGGGGCTTTATCGGGTGGAACAGTCTTTTGCTTCGGACGAAGGAGGATTGCTTTCCTATTTAAAGGACAGTCTCAATACGCTGAATAACTTGCAAAGAGTTTATCAGCCTGCCAAGGAACTTGCCGAACGTATGGAAAGTGCCTATATCGAACTGAAAGATATTTCGCAGGAGGTATCTTCGCAAGGTGAGTCTATCGAGTTCAATCCTACAAGGCTGGATGAGGTGAACGATCGTCTGAACATGATCTATTCCCTGCAACAGAAACACCGTGTGCAGACACTTGAGGAACTGATTGCTTTGACGGAGGAATATCGTGGCAAGTTGTCCGCTATCACTTCTTACGATGAGCGCATTGCCGAACTGACAGAACGTAAGGAAGAACAATATAAACAGGTCAAGCAGCAGGCGGAAGTGCTGACCAAAGCCCGTGCAGCGGCTGCGCGTGAGGTAGAAAAACAGTTGGCAGCCCGGTTGGTACCGTTGGGAATGCCGAATGTCCGTTTCCAGGTGGAAATGGGGTTAAAGAAAGAACCCGGATTACAGGGAGAAGATACTGTCAGCTTCTTGTTTTCTGCCAACAAGAACGGTGTGTTGCAGAACATTTCTTCCGTCGCTTCGGGAGGTGAAATAGCGCGTGTCATGCTGTCTATCAAAGCAATGATTGCCGGAGCCGTGAAACTGCCGACTATCGTATTTGATGAGATTGACACCGGAGTATCCGGTGAAATAGCCGACCGCATGGCAGACATGATGCAGGAAATGGGCGAACAGAACCGTCAGGTTATCAGTATCACTCACCTGCCGCAGATAGCTGCCCGGGGAGGGGCCCATTATAAAGTATATAAGAAGGACAGCGATACGGAAACCAACAGCCACATCCGACGTCTCACCGACGAGGAACGGGTAGAGGAGATTGCACACATGTTAAGCGGTGCTACATTGACCGAAGCTGCCCTTAGCAATGCCAAAGCCCTGCTTGCCCGCAACTGATAAATAGTAAATTATAAAACAGTAAATTAACATAGATGCTTGATAAAAGTGAAATGATTTTCGGCGTTCGTGCCGTGATAGAGGCCATTCAGGCTGGTAAAGAGATTGATAAGATTCTGGTAAAGAAAGACATTCAGAGTGATCTTTCCAAAGAACTTTTTGCAGCTTTGAAAGGTCTGCTGATACCCGTTCAGCGTGTTCCGGTGGAGCGTATTAACCGTATCACCCGGAAAAATCATCAGGGTGTGGTGGCTTTCATTTCATCCGTGACTTATCAGAAGACGGAAGATCTCGTTCCTTTCTTGTTCGAACAAGGGAAGAATCCGTTTTTCGTCATGCTTGACGGAGTGACCGATGTACGCAATTTCGGTGCAATTGCCCGTACCTGTGAATGTGCAGCCGTAGACGCTGTGATTATTCCGGCTCGTGGCAGTGCTTCTGTGAATGCGGATGCTGTGAAAACTTCTGCAGGGGCATTGCATACCCTTCCGGTATGTCGTGAGCAAAATCTGCGTGCGACTCTGCAATACTTGAAGGATAGTGGTTTCCGTATTGTTGCTGCTACGGAAAAAGGAGACTACGACTATACGAAAGCTGATTATACAGGACCGTTATGCATCATTATGGGTGCGGAAGATACGGGAGTCTCTTATGATAACCTGGCACTCTGTGACGAATGGGTGAAGATACCGATGTTGGGAACAATCGAATCCCTCAATGTGTCTGTTGCTGCCGGTATCCTGATTTACGAAGCTGTGAAACAAAGAAACAACGACTGATATGAAGAAGATTTTAATCCTACCTTTGGTGCTTTTCTTTCTGGTACAGGGAAGCATGGCACAAACCCCTAAATGGGTGGAGAAGGCGAAACGCGCAGTTTTCTCTGTGGTGACTTATGACAAGAATGATAAGATGCTGAACACTGGGAACGGATTTTTTGTATCCGAAGACGGATTGGCTTTATCTGATTATAGCCTTTTTAAAGGAGCGGAACGTGCGGTGGTTATCACGGCGGACGGCAAGCAAATGCCGGTAGACGTGATACTTGGAGCTAATGATATGTACGATGTTATTAAGTTCCGTGTAGCCATTACCGAGAAGAAAGTTCCTGCGTTGAACGTGGCAAAAGCTGCTCCGGAAGTGGGAGCCGATGCATGGATGCTTCCTTATTCGACACAAAAGAGTATTGCTTGTGTATCCGGTAAAGTGAAAGATGTCTCCAAAGTGGCCGGAGAATATCATTATTATACGTTGGGTATGCAGATGAAAGATAAAATGGTTAGTTGCCCGGTGATGAATGCGGAAGGACAGGTATTCGGTATTTCCCAGAAGTCCTCCGGAATTGATACGGTGACTACTTGCTATGCAGCAGGGGCCGCTTTTGCCATGGCACAAAAAATCAATGCGCTTTCTTTGGGTGATGCTGCGCTGAAAAGTATCGGAATCAGGAAAGGACTGCCCGAAGTGGAAGATCAGGCATTGGTTTACTTGTTTATGGCTTCTTCACAAATGACGGATGAAGAGTACGGCAAACTATTGGATGATTTTATCCGCCAGTTCCCGAACAGCACGGACGGGTATATTCGCCGTGCCAATTATTATGTAACTAAGGGACAGGAAGACCAATCTTGGTTTGACAAGGCGGTTGCCGACTTTAATAAGGCATTGAAGGTAGCACAGAAAAAGGATGATGTGTATTACAACATTGCCAAGTTGATGCATGCTTACCAATTATCGAAGCCTGAGAAGACGTATAAAGACTGGACGTATGACACGGCTTTGAAGAATCTCCGCCAGGCAATCGCTATTGATCCGCTTCCTGTTTACACTCAGCTGGAAGGGGATATTCTGTTTGCCCAACAGGACTATGCAGGTGCTTTGGCTGCTTATGAGAAAGTGAACGCCAGCAATATTGCTTCTCCTGCTACCTTCTTTAGTGCCGCTAAAACCAAGGAATTGCTGAAAGCGGATCCGAAAGAAGTTATTGTATTAATGGATAGTTGTATCGCCCGTTGTCCGCAACCGGTTACTTCCGCGTTTGCTCCTTATCTTCTGGAACGTGCACAGATGAATCTGAATGCCAATCAGGCGCGTAATGCGATGCTCGATTACGATGCTTATTTTAAAGCAGTCAACGGACAGGTGAATGATATGTTCTATTATTATCGAGAACAAGCTGCCCTGAAAGCACGCCAGTATCAACGTGCATTGGATGATATTGCCAAGGCGATCGAACTGAATCCGAAAGACCTGACTTATAAGGCAGAGCAAGCAGTGGTAAACCTGCGTGTGGGACGGTATGAAGAGGCTGTTCAAATATTGAATAATATATTGAAAGAAGATCCGAAATATGCCGAGGCCTATCGTCTGCTCGGACTTTGTCAGATACAGTTGAAGAAAACGGATGAAGCTTGCGGCAATTTTAATAAAGCAAAAGAACTGGGTGATCCGAATACGGATGATCTGATAAAGAAATATTGCAAGTAAAGATTGCTTTTTTCGAAGATATAAAAATGAACCCCTGCCAGCTTTCTCAGTTGGCAGGGGTTCTTCGTTTTTGGGGACATTTCTTTAAAACTCTCTCTCTTTTCTGTTTTTCCCCACACTTGTTAAGTTCAGGTTATAGGTCTTAATGATATATAGGTTTGATCATTCTACGTTTGCTTTTTATATAATAAATGCAGGGGATTGGGAAATACTGCATCGTATTAATTATTTTTTTTAGAAAAAATCTTTTTCTTATATTTGTGCTATATAAAAATTGATAGTCAAATGAAAAAACCTTTGTTGTTATTATTGTGCCTGTTTACTGTAATAGGCTATGCCAAAGACCCGCACATTAAGGCTGTTTATGCCTTAATAGAGCGAGTCACACCCGGATATGGGAAACAGATCAAACTGCAATTGATCGACCCCGCCAATGGAGAGGATGTGTATGAAATCTCATCAGAAAAAGGGAAAGTCCTTTTGAAAGGGAATAATGCCATAGCCCTGTCCACTGCATTTAACCAATATCTGAAATATACGTGTAACGCGCATGTTTCATGGTTGGGTAATCAATTAAACTTACCTGAAAATCTTCCGCTTCCCCAAAAGACTATCCGTAATACGATCAATGGTAAATACAGGGTATACATGAATTATTGTACGGTCAGCTATACTGCTGCCTATTGGGATTGGGAACGTTGGCAACGCGAAATAGATTTCATGGCTATGAATTCTATCAATATGCCTTTGGCAACAGTAGGATTGGAAGCTGTATGGTATAACACGTTATTGAAACATCGGTTTACAGATGAAGAAGCACGCCGTTTTTTAGCCGGTCCGGGCCATGCTGCCTGGCAATGGATGCAAAATCTGCAAAGTTATGGAGGTCCGCTGCCTAAATCTTGGATCGATAAACATATTATCTTAGCTAAAAAGATAATAGACCGTGAAAGGGAATTAGGTATGACACCGATCCAACAAGGATTCTCCGGTTATGTTCCTCGTGAATTGAAAGATAAATATCCTGAAGCTAAAATTCGCCTGCAACCCGGTTGGTGCGGATTTAAAGGAGCAGGACAGCTTGATCCTACCGATGCGTTGTTTGCAGCATTAGGCCGTGATTTTTTAGAGGAAGAAAAGAAACTTTATGGCACGTATGGAATATACGCAGCAGATCCGTTCCATGAGAGTGCACCTCCTGTCAATACTCCGGAGTATTTAAGCGCAGTAGGGCATGCCATATATAAATTAATCAAAGATTTCGACCCGAAAGCTAAATGGGCTATGCAGGCATGGAGTTTGCGGGAACCGATTGTAAAGGCTGTTCCTCAGAATGACCTGATTATTCTGGACTTAAATGGAGAAAAGATAAAGGGTCGCAAAGGCTTTTGGGGATACCCGGCTGTGGAAGGAAATTTGCATAACTTCGGCGGGCGTATTAATATGCATGGAGATTTGCGTTTGCTGGCCTCCAACCAATATATGACGGCTTTAAAACAGTATCCCAATGTTTGTGGCTCCGGTTTGTTTATGGAAGCTATTGAACAGAATCCTGTATATTATGATTTGGCATTTGAGATGCCTTTGCATAAAGGGGAAGTAGCCATTGAGGAATGGCTTAAGCAATATGCCAACCGACGTTATGGGGCTGTCTCTCCCTCGGCTCAGCAAGCTATGATTTGTTTATTGGAGGGACCTTATCGTCCCGGTACAAATGGTACCGAACGAAGTTCTATTATTGCTGCACGTCCTGCTCTTAATGTAAAAAAATCAGGGCCTAATGCGGGATTGGGAATTCCATATTCTCCTTTATTGGTCATTCAGGCCGAAGGTTTGTTACTCAAAGATGCCGATAAACTGAAGAATTCTGAACCTTATCGTTTTGATGTGATAGATGTCCAAAGGCAAATGATGACCAATATGGGACAAGTTATCCATAAAAGAGCTGCCGAAGCTTTCCTGAATAGAGACAAAGAGGCTTTCGCTTTGCATAGCAAACGCTTCTTGCAAATGCTGGAAGATGTGGACGAGCTGCTTCGTACACGTCCTGAATTTAATTTTGACCGTTGGCTGACATCTGCACGAAGTTGGGGGGATACGGAAGAAGAAAAGAACCTGTTAGAATATGATGCCACTTCCTTAGTCACTATTTGGGGGGCAGACGGAGATCCTTCTATTTTTGACTACTCATGGAGAGAATGGACGGGACTTATTAAAGGGTATTATTTGCCGCGTTGGACGAAGTTTTATGCCATGCTTCAGGAACATCTCGATAATGGAACAACCTATTCGGAGGAGGGATTACGTCAGACGCATGGACGAGAGGCTTTCCGTGCCAATGATTTTTATAGTAAACTGGGGGATTGGGAGTTGCAATTTGTATCTACCCCCAATAAGGCACGTACTCCAATTGTACAAGGGGATGAAATAGAAATTGCCGGTCGGATGTATAAGAAATATACTGCTTTGGCCAAAGAATATTACCAGGACTTCAAAGCGGATGCAATCAAAGACGGTAAAACGTATGAGAATCTAGGGGAATAATTTCTATATACCCACACATAAAGAGAGAGGATAAATCATTTACTTAATAATGTTTATCCTCTCTTTGTTTATGATATTATAACTGAATAAGGCAGGGGGTATTGAGATTACAATTTGCATATTTTCTGGAAGAATATCTGATTTTCATGTAAAACAGTAAGTATTCCATAAATAGTATGTTCGGTTTAATGAAAATCTTGTATATTCCGTGATATTTTCACTCATTAATATAATATGAAATGAATTATGAAGAAAAATCGATTTTCTACTTGTGCAAGCAACTATATTGATTGTTTGCGAAAGGAGGGCCGTTATTCTACGGCCCATGTGTATAAGAATGCGGTCCGTTCTTTCTCGCAGTTTTGTGGTACGCAGTCTATTGAGTTTACCAAAATAAACCGCGAAAACTTAAAAAGGTATAGCAATTACCTGACGGCCTCCCGTTTAAAGCCAAATACGATATCTACGTATATGCGTATGTTGCGTTGTATCTATAATAGGGGAGTGGATGCTCGTCAGGCTCCGTATGTACATGGCTTGTTTCGTGATGTGTTTACCGGAGTTGATACCCGCCAGAAGAAAGCACTTCCTTTGAGTGAGCTTCATACGTTGCTTAACAAAGATCCGCAGACGGAGACACTTCGCCATACGCAGGCCATTGCTAATTTACTGTTTCAGTTTGGTGGTATGCCGTTCGTTGATCTGGCTCATCTGGAGAAGTCAAATTTGAATCAGGGACTCTTGAAGTATAACCGTATGAAAACCGGTACTCCCATGAGTGTGGAGATTATAGATTCTGCTTATGAGTTACTTTCTTTGCTTCGTAATAATCATAGTTCATCTTATTCCGACCGTCCCGATTATCTTTTCCATATATTGAGTGGAGAGTATAAAAGGGGGGAAGAAGGTGCGTATCGTGAGTATCAGTCTGCATTACGGAAATTCAATAATCATCTGAAAAGTTTATCCCGTAAGCTGAGGTTGCATTCGTCTGTAACATCTTATACTTTGCGGCATTCCTGGGCTACTACTGCTAAATATAGGGGTGTTCCTATTGAGATGATCAGTGAGTCACTAGGGCATAAATCAATTAAGACAACTCAGATTTATTTGAAAGGTTTCGAATTGGAAGAACGCACAAAAGTAAATAAACAAAATTATTATTACGTTAGAAGATTTAAAATAGCCTGAAGGAAAAGGTTTAAAATGCTAAGATTTAGGGGCTTAGTATTACTGTTACTTCTTAAGTAACGGAAATTTATTCGGTGCAAAGATAGGTAAAAATACTAATAGCATACAAGTAAAAACTTCTTTTTTTCCTTTTTCTCTTAAATACATAATAAAAAAGTATCTGAACATGAAGATTTTGCTTTCATGCTCTATGACCTTTTATTGCCTAATTTCGGAATACTTTCATATCGAATATTAGGTTTCCATATCGTCCCACCCTCATCGCGGTTCATTTTCCTTTTTTTGTTGTTAGCTGCTGTCTGCAAATGCATGATCCGTTACTTAAGAAGTAACAGATAAACATGGGGTAAAAAAATATGATTTTTCAAGAAAAGAAATCAGCAAATGCCGGGCCTAGTTGTGGGACAGGGGAAGGCGTAGCACACTCAAAACGTTGGTATGTCGCTCTCGTTCGTATGCATCACGAGAAGAAGGTAT
>OLRS01002030.1_pt1 | contig 17199 bp, 13 predicted proteins | sample 1673171 | NCBI WGS metagenome assembly OLRS01 (sample SAMEA3136762, study PRJEB25190) | human gut metagenome | biome: human gut; feature: human-associated habitat; material: faeces | place: Austria | collected 2013
TATTCTTAGAAAAGTCCAGTAATCTTTCCGGTCTCGTCTACATCAATTCTCTCTGCAGCCGGTACTTTTGGCAGTCCTGGCATAGTCATGATCTCACCTGTCAGAGCTACGATGAAGCCTGCACCTGCGGAGATCTTCAGGTTACGTACAGTAACTTCGAAGTCTGTCGGTGCACCGAGTTTGGTCTGGTCATCTGTCAGACTGTACTGTGTCTTAGCTACACAGATCGGGCAGTTGCCGAAGCCCTGAGCTTCCAGGCTCTCATCCGTCACCCCGTTAAAGATGCGGTCGATAATCATATCTCCCACCACTTCTGTATAATGACTGGATTCATAAAAATAGTTCTTATCCATGGTCACGGCATTTTCCCCGCTGAAGTTATAAAAGCTCCCCGCTGCTCCGGCCAGCCATCCCAGGTACTGATCGTAACCGAAATGCTTGGACTCCTGATAGGTCCGGTAATAAAGCGGATTGGTAAACACAATCAGGTTAATCCCATACTCTTCGCATAATTCCCGGATCCGCCGGATGTCCAGAAGCGAATCAGCCATATAATCGGTATAATAATCGTCCCAGTAGGGCACATCGTCCTTGAAGGTTCCGCCAAGAGACGGATCCCGGAGCGTACTTCCGCTCCGATAATAGCGTTCCACATAATCCGGATCGGTCACTTCATGATTTAGAATCACATCCAAGGACAGCAGAACGCCCTTAATGCTAAGATATTTCCCATAAAACCCCAGTTTATCTGTTCTCGGATAGGGAATCCGGTAAAACTGATTCTGATGCAGGGACGGATCCACGAAGGCGGAAATATTATCCACGCCGATCATGACATTTTTCGGAATGATTCCATTGGCAATCATCTCCTGCAGGTTCTCCAGATGCTCCGCCGGCAGTCCTTCTGAATAGGACATATTGTACCATTTTCCATCTGGAATTTTTTCTGTGTCCACAAAGCCAGTCCGGGAGGAACCAAACAGGAATGAATCAAACTTGTCCGGATTATGCAGAATATACTGCATTTTAATGTAATTGCTGTTGGGCTCTACCCCATTATCCCGGATTTTCTGCCAATGAAAAACATTGTAAGGATCCACCGCCATGGGAATGGCCAGCTCCAGAATCAGGATAAAAATCACAAACGGCGCAATTTTACGTAAAAATCGTCTCATAGATGTCCTCATTAAAACTGAAAGTATACAAAACTGTACTCGCCCAGCTGACGACTGTAAAGCACGACAAAAATCAGGGCGAAATAAAATGTATAGCGCACCGGCTTACCAAAACGGCCAAACCACTGACATACATCTTCCCTAAGCGCAATATAATCGTGCGCCATAAGCAGCACCACCCAGAACAGCACCAGCTTCAGTTCGTTGCTCTGAATCAGCCTGGCTTTTTTGAAGGCCACGTAACATTCCTTCACATAACTCAAAGGATGGGTAATGCCGTCAAAGAGATGGGTCAGAATATAAATTGCGTCTGACATGGTATTTGCCCGGAAAAACAGCCAGGCCAGGGTCACAAAGGCAAAAGTCAGAAGTACTCGGAACCTGTTTTTTCCCTCTTTTCCGGGTGGGAAATACTGATTCCAGATCCGTTCGAATATCTGCGCCGCGCCGTGAAGTCCGCCCCAGATCACAAAAGTCCAGCTGGCCCCGTGCCAGAGACCGCTTACCAGAAAGGTCACAAGCAGATTCCGGTACGTCTTCCATTTTCCGGCACGGCTGCCGCCCAGCGGAATATATACATAATCCCGGAACCAGGTGGACAGAGAAATATGCCATCTGGCCCAAAACTCTTTCACAGAAGCCGCGAAATAAGGGCTCTTGAAATTATTGACCAGATCAATGTCAAAAAGACAGGCCACCCCCCGGGCAATATCCGAATAACCGGAAAAATCACAGTAAACCTGGAAGGCGTAAAAAAGTGTCGCCACGCCAAGAGCCAGACCTGTAAAACTTGTCACCTGATTGTATACAATATCCACGCTGGAGGAAAGCACATCCGCAATGGCAATTTTCTTAAAATAGCCCCATGCAATCAGCTTGGCACCCCGGATAGCCTTGTCATACTCAAAATGATGTTCTTCCTCTATCTGCGGCATCAGATGCTCCGCCCGTTCAATGGGACCGGCCAGCAGAAGCGGAAAAAAGGACACAAAGGCCGCGTATTTTCCAAAATGGCGGCAGGCCTTCGTCTTTCCCTTATAGACGTCGATCACATATCCAAGCGTCTGGAAAGTATAGAACGAGATACCTACCGGAAGCACCAGTTTCAGCGTCACCGGGCTCATGGAAATCGATGCACGCGCCAGAAGCGCTGTCACAGAACTGCTCAGGAAATTAAAGTATTTGAAAAAGAACAAAAGACCGAGGCAGACCAGCAGGGCCAGACCCATACATAGCTTCTTTTTCTTCTGTTCTTCTGTTTTCTCAATCACGAGTGCCGTTCCGTAAGAGACTGCCGTAGTCAGCAGAATCAGCAAAATGTATTTCGCGTTGGCGCTCATATAAAAGTAGTAACTGGATACCAGCAGGACGCCCCACCTGTGTTTCGGGGGCGTCAGCCAGTAAATCACAAATACAATAGGCAAAAATATATAAAATGCATTGGAATTAAACAGCATTTAAAAGTTCCTCTAAGGTCTTTCGGATCTCTTTGATAAAATCACCGCTGGAAAGCACTGTCGGATTCGGAAGGGTCGTAATTAGTGCCAAATCCTTGGTCATTTTTCCGTTTTCAATGGTTGCGATGGAAGCCTGCTCCAGTTTATCCGCAAACTCTGTCAGAGCCGGGTTCTGATCCAGCTCTCCGCGCTTTCTTAAGGCGCCGGACCATGCGAAGATGGTCGCCATGGAATTGGTAGAGGTCTCCTCACCCTTCAAATGCTTGTAATAATGGCGCTGTACGGTTCCGTGTGCCGCCTCATATTCGTAATATCCATGCGGAGATACCAGCACAGAGGTCATCATAGCCAATGAGCCAAAGGCAGTGGCAATCAAATCACTCATGACGTCGCCGTCATAATTCTTGCAGGCCCAGATATAACCACCCTCGGACTTGATCACACGGGCTACCGCGTCATCGATCAGCGTATAAAAATAGGTAATGCCCAGTTTCTCAAACTGTTCTTTATATTCCTTCTCATAAATCTCCTGGAAGGTATCTTTGAAGAAATGATCATATTTCTTGGAAATCGTATCCTTGGTGGCAAACCACAGATCCTGCCTCTGGGAAACCGCATAGGAAAAGCAGCTTCTGGCGAAGCTTTCGATGGAGCTCTCCAGATTGTGCATGCCCTGTACCACGCCGCCCTCTTTGAATTCATGGATAGTCTCACGCAGCTCGGTTCCATCCTCACCGGTAAATACAAGCTCACATTTTCCAGGACCCGGAATCCGCATTTCCGCAGCCTTGTATACATCACCATAAGCATGACGTGCTACGGTAATTGGTTTTTTCCAGTTTTTTACATATGGTTCGATGCCCTTTACGATAATCGGAACCCGGAATACTGTTCCGTCAAGAATCGCCCGAATGGTACCATTGGGACTCTTCCACATCTGTTTTAAATCGTACTCCTCCATGCGGGCCGCATTAGGGGTAATGGTCGCACATTTCACCGCCACACCGTACTTTTTGGTAGCTTCTGCAGCGTCCACAGTCACCTGATCGTCCGTCGCGTTCCGGTGTTCCAGTCCCAGGTCATAATATTCGGTCTTTAAATCAACAAATGGAAGAAGAAGCTCATCCTTAATCATCTTCCAGAGAATCCGTGTCATCTCATCTCCGTCCATCTCTACCAGCGGAGTTGTCATCTTAATTTTTTCCATCGTAGGTCCTCCTAGAGTTTGCGTTTTTCCGCGCTTTGTTCTTTATTATAGACGATTCCCCCTGGGACTGCAAGTTCAAAATCGTCCCAGCGCCGCAAATGCCTGATAGAGATTCAAGGAACCGTAGCCCCAGGAGCGGTTGGGATAAAGGAGGGACGCGCTTCGATCCGCGCCGCGAACCAACAGCTGTTTGATTTCCAGTGTTCCCATCGTCAGCCTGTTTTTCCGTACAACTCCCCATTCCAGTAAAAGTGCTGCCGCCCCGGCTGTCACTGCTGCCGCGGCACTGGTTCCGGTAAGATTCACTGCCCGGTTTTCCGGCCCATAAGCCGCTACCGCTACCCCGGGCGCTGCTAAATCCGGCTTGATTCTCCCGTTTCGTGTAAATCCCCTTCCGGAATCCATATAGATACTGCCATTGGAAGACCGGTAAGCCCCTGTGGTAATCGGCGTCTCCGTATTGCCCGGCTCCGTCAGTGTGATATCCGGATTCGAGTTTAAAAATACAGTCTCACTGCTTACAAAGCCTGTCACCGGCAGCCAGATGTTGTAAACGCCATCTACGATACGTTCCCCGTAGACGCGGATCCGCCAGATTCCCGGAGACGGATCCGCCATGCGGACAACAATCAGTTGATCGCCGCTAAAGAGATTCAGTGTCTGGAAATTCACATAGATCACGGTATTTTCAAAGAGGAAATCAAACATCCAGTTTTTCTGTCCCGAGGTGACCCGCGGAACCTCTTCCCCCGAAGGCGATATGAGTGATACGGAAAATACATCCAGTGTGTTACTCCACAGTTCCATCATCACGCCCTGTTCCCGCTCTGCCACCCTCACTTCCACATCCTGGTACGGATCCCCCTCTCCCATCACGCCATAATAATGGTGCCCCTGATTGGCCTCATTTCCCCCTGCAAGAATGATACAGCGGCCCGCCCGGACGGCAATGGCGTTAAGATATGAGGATAAAGGCGAAGTGCCGGTATGGCCGCCCATATTGCTGCCAAGAGCCAGACAGATAACCAGGGGCAGGCTTTCCTTTTGCGCCAGTTCATGCAGAAAACGGACCCCCAGCATGATATCATTTTCCTGATAAGCTTCCGCTTCCTCAGGTACCAGAAAATATTCCTTCAGATAACGCTTGGCCGGTTTCAGTTTTACCATGGCAATGGACGACAACGGCGCGGCTCCGATCCAGCCGGTCTCACGGTTTTCGCTTCCCGCCGCAATGGACGCAAGCTTCGTTCCGTGGCCGGAAATATCCCGGGTAGGCACTGTTTCATAAGGCTGTTCCGCAGACAGCGCCCCATTGATCTCTGACTTTGTATACACACTGCCATAGTGAATACCCTCCGGCGGCGTTCCGTTCTGATCCGTCTGGTCCCAGATGGCCAGAATCCGACTTTTTCCCGCATTGTCCAGGAAGCAGCGGTTCCGATAATCAATCCCTGTATCAATAAACCCCAGCAATACGCCCTGTCCCCGAAGGTTCAGTACCGGCTGATTCTGCAGAGCCAGAATTCCGGAGGCCTCCAGATTTTCCGTCTGCATCGTTGTATACAAAGTAGGAAATAATTCATAACTGTACTCGTACAGTCGTTCCCGATCCGCCGTCCATTTTCTGCGATCCGCGTAAAATACCGTGTAGTAATCATTGATGCGCTGCACGCATACATCCGGATAGATTTCCCGGATATCCTCCTCCCGTACATTGGTCTGCCAGATAAAATCCGCGTAATTTTCCGACACTATTTTTTCTCTGCATGCTTCGTCCATACCGCACCGCCCGTAAGTTCTTTTTACAGCCTATGCTCTCTTTATCTGATCATGCTTTTTTCAGAAGCCCCGGCAGCCAGATTTCACCAAAGCCTTGATGGTTCGGGGCAAGTTTCAGATCTCTGCAGCCTGTCTGCAGCCGCTTTTTTATCTGTTCATTGGTAAGTTCCGGTTCGGCGGACAAAAGTAAGACAAGCGCTCCTGCTGTCACAGAGGTTGCCATGGAGGTGCCTGATTTAACGCTGTAAAATGGATTGCCAGGACTCTCAAAATCCGCCCGGCAGGAACGAATTTCCGCTCCGGGAGCAACCACCTCCGGCTTAAGAACGCACGCCGATATGGGACCCCGGCCAGAATAATGCACCCTTCGGATGCCGCGCACCGGAACGGCCAGTTCATCATCAGAGGAACCCACTGTAATTACCTTTTCACTGGTTCCCGGAACCGTAATGCTGGATCTGGCAGGTCCCTGATTTCCGGCTGCCGCGCAGATTACAAAGCCCGCGTCCCAGGCTTCCTCCACAGCGCTTATGAGCTCTGTCCGTATCTCAGCCTTTGGTACTCTCCCGCCCACAGAAATATTGATAACGCGGACGTCGTATTCTTTTCCATGCTCCAAAAGCCAGTGCAGGGCCCGAATTAGTCCCACACTGTCCCCATTTCCCCTGCCGTCCAGAATTTTCAGGGAAACAAAATGGCATCGCGGCGCAAGTCCCTGGTACCTGCCGCCGGATGCCTCTCCGGTTCCTCCGATAATTCCGCTGATATGGGTTCCATGACCGCAGTCGTCTGCCGCGCCACCGGAATTTGTAAGGTAATTATAAGCATAAACCACCCGGCCCCTTAAGTCCGGGTGTCTGTCATTGACGCCGGAATCCACAACCGCCACACCGACGCCCTCCCCATAGAGGCCAAGCCGGTATGCCGACTGTGCTTCAAGCAGCCTTCTCACGCGATCCATACAGAAAAGACTCCCTGCTTTTCTGTTATTTTATGCATCTCCACAGCGTACTGCCATTCGAAACAGCACAAAGCCCGCCGCGAACATTACCGCAAGCATGGCCACACCCGCGCGGGATGTATGGAACAGCTGGGTGGAGATACCCATCAGCATGGTTCCCACAAAGGCTGCGCCTTTACCGAAGATGTCAAAGAAGCCGAAAAATTCTGTCGCTTTCTCCTTCGGGATAATCCGCGCAAAATAAGACCGGGACAGAGACTGAATCGCCCCTTGGAATACCGCCACCCAGACAGCCAGAAGCCAGAACTCCCAGGCCTTGTCAAGCTGCAGCGCAAAGAGTACCACGCCAAAATAGCTGACGATAGAGACCTCGATCAATGTAGTATTGCGCACCTTCCTGGATAACCGTCCAAAAAGAATCGAACAGGGGAACGCCACTATCTGGGTCAGCAAAAGAGCCAGTAACAGGTTCGTATCACTGATGCCCACGTCCTTGCCATAGGAAGTTGCCATGTCAATAATCGTGTATACACCGTCGATATAGCAGAAGAACGCCAGCAGAAAATACCAGATCTTTGGTGTCCTTCGAATTTCCGCAAAGCTCTGACCCAGGCGGCGGAAGCTGTCCTGCACCGGATGCGCTGTCCGCTCCACATAGTAGATCTGCTGGTAGCTTCTGAGAAGCGGCAGTGTCACCAAAAACCACCAGGCGGCGTTGACCAGGAAAGCCACCGCCGCAGCTGCGCTTCCCGACAGGCCGAAAGCATCTGCTTTCAATACAAAAATCAGGCTGAACATAAAAGGAATACAGCTTCCGATATAGCCCCAGGCATAACCTCTGGCGGATACCTCATCCATCCGCTCATCTGTAGTCACATCACCCAGCATGGCGTCATAAAAGACCAGACTGGCATTTAAGCCCACCTTGGCAATCACATAGACCGCCAGAAAGGCAAGCCAGGTCTTCGGAACCGCAAGACCCGCACAGCCCAACACGCCCATCATCATAAAAAAGGTGAAAACCGGCTTTTTATAACCTTTGGTATCCGCGAAGCTTCCCAGTACCGGACCCAGAATCGCCACAATGATAGTCACAAGCGATGTGGCATAGCTGAAATACGCGGTGGAATCCGCGGCGGAAATGCCGCTGGACGATGCCACATTCTTATAATAAATCGGTATAATCGTAGACGCCAGCATAACGAAGGCCGAATTGCCCACATCATACAGGATCCAGCGTCTTTCCAGTTTTGTTGTCTTATTCATCTTCTTTCTCCCTCAAAAGCTTTTACTCAAAATCCCGGTTCAGCCGTTCGCTGAGCCCTGAATCATTGCTGATAGCCTGAACGTATTTTACAATCTCCTCTGTGGTCGGCTCTACAGCTCTGTTCAGAAGACGTTCCAGCGTCATACCACTCTCCACACATTCAAGATTCACCTGGCCGTCCATCACCAGGCCGCCAAGCCCCTTTTTCTGACCAATTAAAGAGAAAAAGCCTTTTAGGAGCTTCGCTTTTGCTTTAGATGGGCACTGGAACATCCGAATGGTTTTCTTAAAGCCCAGAATACAGGCGTCCACCTGATCGGCTGTCACATCATCCAGTACCGACGCGATGGCTTCTTCCGTATCCAGATCCCGAATCAGATGCCGGGTGCAGTTATTCGTAAGCGGATCCTTTCCATCCTCGATCATAAGTTCCCGGTCGAAATCAGTCTCAATCTCCAGATGACCAAGACCTCTCTCATCCATATAACGGCTGATATAGGGATGGCATTCGCTGTCCAGCATGTAGTGGCACATGAAACCGCAGAGATAGGACAACAATACGTAATTTGGTCTCTTTTGATACTGTTTTCTCGCTTTTTCAAAAAAAGACCTTGCCGTTTCTTCATGCATCTTCACGCCCAGCTGATTGATACGGTTTTTTGAATAAGAATGGTAATAGAATAAGAGATCCGGTCCGTGGAGTCCCAGCAGGTAGGCCGCTTTATTCTCCTTTATCATTTCCCGAAGCTCCCCGGGCAGCGCCCGATAGACTTTCTTTCCGAATTTATAATGTGCGTAGGTTGCAGGCATAGATACCCTTCCTTTCTTCTGTGTTGAAATATGCAGACCCTCTGAGATCTTACTTATGTATTGTCTCACATAATCTTCTTTCTTACAACCTCTATCCCGGTAATTTTTCTGTTATCTTTCCTCACACTTTTTCAGTCCTCTCATACTATGGCAATATAAATAATTCATTTTCCTGGAGGATTTATTATGAGTGATTTAACTGCTACCAACTGCGGATGTGGCTGCGACAATGGTAACAACGGCTGCTGCAGTACTCTGATCTGGCTGCTGCTTCTGACTTCCTGCTGTGGCAACGGCAACGGTCTTTTCGGCGGAAACGGCTGTGGCAATGACAACAGCTGTCTGTGGCTGATTCTGATTCTGTGCTGCTGCGGCGGCTGCGGAAACGGAGGATTTTTCGGCAATAGCGGCTGTGGCTGCGGAAATGGATGCGGCTGCTAGCCCACTTTTCCGGCGGGGAGAAATCAATTTTTCTCCCCGCCGTTTTATAACTTTCTCTATATAAAAGAGAAAGGGCAGCCTCATTGGCAGCCATATTTTTTCATTCATACTTCTTCTATTTTCCCATATATTTATTACAAAAAACCGGAGGCACTCAGATGAAGCCTGGCGACGAGCGCTATCGGATCCTCTATGAGCTTCAGCATAAATGCAATGAGTTGAATCGAAAAATCGATTCTCTGATTCGCATGATGGAAATACTGACTACTTATATGCAGTATTCCAGCATGATGGCTGAAATGACGGCTGTGCAAACACCCGGCTCTGGTTCTGATCGCTGTGCTGATGACGGGCAGGCTTCTTTTGATGGTACGCCGGAAGGGAGTGGGCGTATGGATCCCAGGGAGTTTCAGAAGATTATGAATATGGCGAAGAGTTCGGATCATCCGATGTCGGAGGGGGAGTTTCAGGAGATTTTTAATACGCTGAAGCAGGGAAAGTCGGAGGAAGAGGTGGCGCGGATGGAGCAGATGGTGAAGCTGGCGCGGAGTTTTATGAAGTAACGGACGAAAAAGGCTGGCGGAAAAATTTTCCGCCGGCCTTTTTCTGACTTTCTATGTCGCACACCACCTATTCCTTGGCATTACGGTTGATGAACTGTGTCTTTACTTTGGAATACATGATCTTCTGGCTGCGGTAGAGGCCGTAGTAGCCGGACTGCATGTAGCTGATGGCAATGGCCACAAAGTAAAACGGGGCTCCTTCGAAGCCGAACATCTCAAGGCTGATCAGCAGCGAGGAGATAGGGCTGTTGGTGACGCCGCAAAATACTGCGGCCATGCCGCAGGCGGCGGCCAGGGATGGGGAGATGTGCAGGATCTGACCCATGAGGCAGCCGAAGGTAGCTCCTACAAAGAAGGTGGGGACGATCTCGCCGCCCTTGAAGCCGCCGGACAGAGTGATGGCGGTGAATACAATCTTCAAAAGGAAGGCGCACCAGACAACCTGTTGGTCGACTACAGCCCGTTCTACTACCTGCATGCCGGTACCCAGGTAATCTGTGGTTCCCAGAAGCATCGTTAAAATGATGATCAGGACGCCTGATACCAGGGGGCGCATAAAGGCATTCTTGATTTTTTCCGCAAATATCTCTTCTGTTTTATGTAAAACGACGCAGAACAGGATGCTGACTGCGGCACAGCAAAATCCCAGGAACAGGATTTTGCCTGCATTCGGGAGATTGAATTCCGGCAAAGTTCCCAGAGAAAAACGCTCTCCGGTCAGCCCGAAGTGGCAGGCTACCCCATAGGCGATGTACGAAGCCACCACACAGGGTACCAGAGCCGCGTAGTGCATGATGCCGACGCTTACAACTTCCATGGAAAAGACAGTCGCTGCCATGGGGGTTCCAAACAAGGCGGAAAAGGCGGCGCTCATACCGGCCATGATCATAACACGGCGATCATTTTCGTCGATACGCAGAATTTTGCCCAGAAAGTTGCCGATGCTTCCGCCCAGCTGCAGGGCCGCGCCCTCACGTCCGGCGGAACCGCCGAAGAGATGGGTCAGGATCGTAGAGATGAAGATCAGCGGCGCTGTCTTTAAGGGTATCTCACGCTCCGCGTGAATGGCATCCAGAACCATATTGGTGCTGCTGCGCTCCTGTTTGCGCTCCCATTGATACATCCAGACAATCAGAACGCCCGCGAAGGGCAGACCGTACAGGATCCAGGGATGAGCCATACGAAAAGACGTAGCCATGGAAACGCCTTTTCCGAAGGCGGTTCCCACAAGACCCAACGCCAGGCCGGTCAGTGCAGCGAATATCAGCCATTTTGCAAGAACGACTAATCGGTTCCAGATGGTAATCCGGAACCGATTTTCAAGCTGCGGGACCACGTCCCGCAGCTCCTCTTTTTTATTAGTTTGTTCATCCATTACGGTTTTACCACAATATTGATGATTCTTCCGGGCACGTAAATTTCTTTTACGATGGTGCCCTTCAGCCAGTCTGCTACTACTTCCTTACCAGCCGCGATAGCGTCTTCCTTGGCTGCGCTGCTGGAAATGGTAACGGTTCCACGGGTCTTACCATTGACCTGTACGGCGATCTCGATCTCGTCGTCCTTCATGGCTTCCTCATCCGCATCCGGCCATCCATGAGCAAATACAGTCTCACTGTGACCCAACTGCTCCCAAAGCTCCTCTGCGATATGCGGAGCGAAAGGCGCAATCAGGGTTACGGCTGTCTCCAGTGTCTCTTTGTCCAGACCATCCTGGCGCTTTGCCAGATCGATGAGCTTGTTATTGTACTCCATGAAACCGGAGATAACGGTGTTCAAGCTGAAGCTGTTCAGACGGGTAGTAATGTCATAGACCATCTTGTGACGGATCTTGACGCTCTCCGGAGTTTCCGCGGTTCCCTTGTCCTTGTTGTCCAGAACCAGGTTCCAGAAACGCTTCAGGAAACGGGATACGCCATCGATTCCCCTGTCGTCCCACTCAGCATCCAGCTCGGGCGGTCCTACGAACATCTCATACATTCTCAGAGCGTCGCAGCCATAATCGCGGATCAGGTCGTCCGGGGAAACCACGTTTCCTTTGGACTTACTCATCTTGATGCCGTTCTTACCGGTGATCATACCCTGATTGAACAGCTTGGTAAACGGCTCGTCAAAGTCGATGACACCGATATCATGCAGGAACTTGGTATAGAAACGGGAGTACAAAAGATGCAGTACCGCATGCTCGACGCCGCCGATGTACATATCTACCGGCAGATACTTATCTGCCTTCTCCTTGCTTACCAGCTCCTCATCGTTGTGATTGTCCACGTAGCGCAGGAAATACCAGGAGGAACCTGCCCACTGGGGCATGGTGTTGGTCTCTCTCTTTGCAGGCGCGCCGCAGCACGGGCAGGTGGTGTTGACCCACTCATCAATGGCAGCGAGAGGTGACTCTCCGGTACCTGTCGGCTGATAACTTTCTACCTCCGGCAGCTCCAGCGGAAGCTGATCTTCCGGAACCGGTACGTTGCCGCACTTCGGACAATGGATGATCGGAATCGGCTCGCCCCAGTAACGCTGACGGGAGAATACCCAGTCACGCAGCTTATAGTTGACGGTCTTCTTGCCCACGCCCATCTTCTCGATGATAAGCGGCGCTTCCTTCTTCAGGACTGCAGACTCCATGCCGTTCCACTCGCCGGAATTGATCATGGTTCCGCTGGCCTCGGTATAAACCTCAGTCATATTTTCAATTTCCTTGCCATCCTTGGCAATAACCTGGATGATCGGAATGTTGAATTTCTTCGCGAACTCAAAGTCACGGTCGTCATGGGCCGGTACGCACATGATGGCGCCGGTACCATAGTCAGCCAGTACGTAATCGGAAAGCCAGATGGGAACCTTTGCTCCGTTGATGGGATTGATCGCGTAGCTTCCGGTAAATACGCCGGTCTTTTCCTTATCCTGTACACGATCCACGTTGGAACGCATGGAAGACTTGAAAATGTAATCCTCTACTGCCGCTCTGGTCTCATCGGTAGCCAGCTTGGCAGCCAGCGCATGCTCCGGAGCCAGTACCATAAAGGTCGCGCCGTGCAGAGTATCCGGACGTGTGGTATATACGGTGATCTTCTCATCACTGTTCTCTACCTTGAAATCCACCTCAGCACCGTAAGACTTGCCGATCCAGTCGGTCTGCATCTTCTTAACCTTCTCCGGCCAGTCCAGCTTGTCCAGGTCGTTCAGCAGGCGGTCTGCATATGCGGTGATCTTCAGCATCCACTGACGCAGATTCTTCTTGGTAACCGGAGTGCCGCAGCGCTCGCAGCAGCCGTTGACCACTTCCTCATTTGCCAGACCGGTCTTACAGGACGGACACCAGTTGATGGGGAACTCCTTTTCATACGCCAGGCCCTTTTTGAACATCTGTACAAAAATCCACTGTGTCCACTTATAGAACTTCGGATCTGTTGTATTCACTTCCATATCCCAGTCGTAAAGGGCTGCGATATCGTTAATCTGTCTCTTGATATTAGCCACATTCTCTGCGGTAGACTTTGCCGGGTGTACGCCCATCTTGATGGCGTAGTTCTCAGCCGGAAGTCCGAATGCGTCCCATCCCATGGGATGAATGATGTAATGTCCCTGCATCAGCTTGTAGCGGCTCCATACATCACTGATAACATAGCCTCTCCAGTGACCTACATGAAGTCCGTTGCCTGACGGATAGGGGAACATATCCAGACAATAGTATTTCGGTTTTTTCCCGTCGTTGACGTTCACCGGATGCTCTTCCCAGTGCTTGCGCCACTTCTCTTCCACCGCGCGGTGGTTAAATGGTACTGCCATTTCTTTCCACTCCTCTTGTTTATCTTGTAAAAATAAGAATCTTCGCAATTACTTCGGGTTACAATTTACGAATTCTCACTGCATTTTATCATATCACACCAGACTGCTTTGTCAAGCAAAATCGGTCTTTTACACGGCCCACTGGCTGTTATAAAGCTCCGCGTAGAAGCCATTGGCCGCAAGCAAGCTTTCGTGGGTACCCTGCTCGACAATCTGTCCGTCCCGCATAACCAGAATCACATCCGCCTCCCGAATGGTAGACAGACGGTGGGCTACGATAAAGCTGGTACGCCCCTCCATCATTTTCGCGAAGGCATTTTGAATCTTCAGCTCCGTACGGGTATCAATGCTGGATGTGGCCTCGTCCAGAATCAGCATGGGCGGCAGGCACAGCATGACGCGGGAGATACACAGAAGCTGCTTCTGTCCCTGAGAAAGGCTGCCTCCATCCTCGGAAAGCACCGTGTCATAACCCTTCGGCAGACGCCGGATGAAGCTGTGGGCGTGGGACGCTTTCGCCGCCTCGATAATCTCCTCCTCCGTGGCGTCCGGCTTTCCATAGGAAATGTTGTCGCGGACCGTCGCGGACTTCAGCCAGGTCTCCTGCAATACCATACCGTACTGCTGCCGCAGATTTTCCCGGGTCAGATCCTGAATCGGGGTTCCGTCCACAGAGATGCAGCCCTCGTCCACATCGTAGAAACGCATCAGCAAATTAATCAGGGTGCTCTTGCCGCAGCCGGTGGGACCGACGATGGCAATTCTCTGACCGGGCTTCACATGCAGATTCAGGTTTTTAATCAGTTCCCGATCCTTGGTATAGGAAAATGCCACATTTTCCAGATCCACACTGCCTTCCGCCTTCTCGATATGGGGGCCGTCCGCCGGATCGGCGCTCATGGGCTCCCGGTCGATGAAGTCAAAGACACGCTCCGCGCAGGCCAGGGCGTTCTGAAGCTCGGTGACTACACCGGAGATCTCATTAAAAGGCTTGGTATACTGGTTTGCGTAGCTTAAGAAGCAGGACAGCTGACCCACGCTCAGGGCGCCACGGATGGCCGCGAAAGCACCTGCCACACCTACGCCCGCGTACACCATACTGTTGACAAAACGGGTCGCCGGGTTGGTAATTGACGAATAGAAAATCGCCCGCAGACTGTGCTTCTGAAGCTTCTGGTTAATCTCGTCAAACCGGGCGATGGCCTCCTCCTCATGTCCAAAAGCTTTGACCACCTTCTGATTTCCTACCATCTCATCAATCAGTCCGGTAAGCTCTCCTCTGGTCTCAGACTGAAGCTTGAACATGCTGTGGGTCCGTCTGGCGATAAAGCCGGCCACCAGAAGGGACAGCGGCGTAATGCAGACCACTACCAATGTGATGCCTACATTGACCGAAAGCATGAACAGCAGGGTTCCCAGAATGGTCATCACGCCTGTAAATAACTGGGTAAAGCCCATCAGCAGACCATCGGAAAACTGGTCGATATCCGCAATCAGGCGGCTGACGATATCTCCCTGGGGATGGCTGTCAATATAGCTTAAGGGCAGATCCTGCATATGGTCAAAAGCCTCGGTCCGCACATCCATCACGACCTTATACGTGATGTGGTTGTTGCAGAGGTTCATGATCCACTGGAATACGGAGGTGGCTCCGATGATGACGCCAAGCTTTGTCAGAAGCTTTAACAGGGCCGCAAAGTCTACCGCTCCTTTTCCAATCATATAGTCGATGGCGTCACCGGTGAGAATCGGCGCGTACAGGGTCAGGGCCACGGTCAGAACCGCCAGCAGAATGGACGCCAGCAGATACAGTCGATACCCTTCGATATAGCAAAGGACTCTTTTTAATGTGGATTTACGCTTCATGTGCTTTTTCCTCCTCTGCCGAAACCTGGGAGTTACAGATCTCCCGATATACTTCACAATTCTGATACAGTTCTTCGTGCTTTCCGATGCCCGCTACCGCGCCGTCATCCAGCACGATAATCTTGTCCGCCTGCCGGATGGTCGCCGCCCGCTGGGATACCAGGAAGACCGTAGCTTCTTTTTTATGCTCCCGCAGAGCCTTCCGGAGCTTCGCGTCCGTAGCAAAATCCAGAGCAGAAGCGCTGTCGTCCAGAATCAGAATCTCCGGATCTCGCACCAGCGCTCTTGCGATGGTCAGACGCTGTCTCTGTCCGCCGGACAGGTTTCGGCCGCTTTGCAGCACTTCCGTATCCAGGCCTTTTTCCTTCTTTTCTACAATCTCACGGCCCTGAGCGGTCTCAAGCGCCGCGTACAGTTCTTCGTCGCTGGCGTCCTTCTTGCCCCACTGCAGATTATCCCGGATGGTACCGGAGAACAGCACCGCTTTCTGGGGAACCACACCCACTTTGCCACGCAGTCCTTCATAGGTGTAATCCTGTACATTCCGACCGTCCACCAGAACCTCACCCTCGCTCACATCATAAAACCGGGGAATCAGATTCACCAGGGTGGACTTTCCGGAACCGGTGCCGCCGATGACGCCGATGGTCTCGCCCGGATAAGCCCGGAAGTTCACATGGAACAGGGCCGCATCCGCGCCCTCCTCATAGATAATGCTGACATTTTTAAATTCCACGCAGGGAACTTCCTTCTCCTGCTTCTGTTCTTCGACTGTTCCTTCCGTCATACCCGTTTCCTGATCCAGAATCTTATTGATACGGGACAGACAGGCCAGAGACTTGGTTACATTAATGATCAGATTGGCCAGCTTAATCAGCTCCACGAGAATCTGGGACATATAGTTGACCAACGCCACCACCTGGCCCTGGCTCAGGATCCCCGCATCTACCTGCCGGCCGCCGGTCCATACCAGCAGAATCACCGCTGCATTGATAATCGCGTAAGTCAGGGGATTCAAAAGCCCGGAAATCCGGCCCACGAAAAGCTGGGTGTTCATAAGGATAGTGCTGTCCCGATGAAAGGTCTTCATCTCCTCCTGCTGCCGGTTGAATGCCCGTACCACACGGACACCGGACAGGTTTTCCCGCACATGAAGCAGCACCCGATCCAGCTGACTCTGCACTTTCCGATACCAGGGAATCGTAATGCCCATAATCGCGAATATCACGATAAACAGTACCGGGACAACCCCTGCAAATACCGCCGCCGCCTTCATATCAATGGTAAAGGCCATGACCATGGCTCCAAACACGATAAATGGGGAACGTAAGAACAGACGCAGCACCAGATTGATACCGGTCTGCACCTGATTGATATCGCTGGTAATCCGCGTAATCAGTGTGGATGTTCCGATGGTGTCCAGCTCTTTATAGGAAAAGCTGTTCAGATGCTCAAACAGGGCCTTCCGCATGGCGGTACTGCTTCCCACCGCCGCTTTCGCCGCAAAATACTGGGCTGTAATGGAACTGGCCAGTCCCACGAAGCCCAGCAGAATCAGGACGCCGCCCATCTTCAGTACATAGCCGCCGTCCTCGTTCGCGATACCCGTATCGATAATATGGGCCACCACCAGCGGCACCAGCAGCTCAAAGCTGGCTTCCAGAAGCTTAAAGAGAGGACCTAAGATACTCTCCTTTTTATACTCTTTCATGCAACTCCATAACCGTTTCATAATACAACTCCTCTGAAAGATAAATTCTTTTTCTATTTTACCCTTTGAAGATTTATTTTACAAGAGCCAAAAAAGGGCACCCGGCGCTAACCGGATGCCCTTGGTTACTGCTCACTTCGTTCGCATTAACCCGCTTCGCTATGCACAGA
>OLRS01002048.1_pt1 | contig 17065 bp, 8 predicted proteins | sample 1673171 | NCBI WGS metagenome assembly OLRS01 (sample SAMEA3136762, study PRJEB25190) | human gut metagenome | biome: human gut; feature: human-associated habitat; material: faeces | place: Austria | collected 2013
GAACGATAATTAGCAAACGTATCCAGTAGATAATCGGCACCTGAATCATCTTTTCTTTTAATTTATCAATTCCAGTTCCCAGATTCTTGGCTTTCTCTTTCTCAGGATAGACCTGATCCGTAAGCCTTCCTACTAATATATTTCTTCCATTTGTCATGTCTGAGGTACATGTTATCAGAAGAACCAAATGGTCATTTTCCGTAAGTTCAAAGTTTCTTTTATGTAAAGCATTGTCTGATATTTCCTGCAGATACGCCTGTTTTGCTTCCGGTTCCTCTGAACTGACACTGAACAGCCGTTCATTATAAGCATCTGCCTGGATCAATGCATAAAATTCAATTCCATGATCTTTTCCATCAAAAAAAAGATTTCCGTATGGATGTTCGTCAAAATACTCCTTATCTGCGAATAGCCCCACATCTCCAAACATCATGTGTTTTTCCATATGGTGTCCATATATCATATTGTTAAAATCGGAAAAATCCGGTTTGTTTGCACAGTGCAAAAATATGGAACCACTTAAAGAATATTTTCCTTCGGCATCCGTATTCATATAGGTATCATCATCTTCTGCCTGAAGCAGCGGATAATTAACGTTTGTTTCGTTTATTCGAATCCAGCCAATAATATCCGGATTGATTTTCTGCAATTCTTCAAAAGATTTCGTATGTTTTTCTGTTGGAATATAGGCTTCGTAGTTCTTCGCATCTGCCGCCTGATATACCTGATTGGAATCCCATAACATATAGCATGACAGGAACATTATCATAAGAATCAGCAATAACGCTATAAAATTCACCATATGATCGACTATTTTGACTAAAAACTTTGCTGTTTTTTTCATATGAAATATTCCTGAAGTTTCCTTTCTTATTGCAAAAGGGAATGCGACGGAGTATCGCCGCACGCATTCCCTTTGCTGTTACTTCTATGATTTTATGTAATTATTTCTGTACTTTTTTGCGTTTGAAAGCAACGAATCCAAACAGTGCTGCAGCACAAAGAGCAACCATCAGAACGTATGGAAGAGTGTTCATGATAATACCAGTTGTTGGCACGTTGTTGTATCTGTTGGTTACGTCAACAGTGTTCTTGTTCTGACCAAGTTTATAACCAGTATTAGCAGCTTCATCCAATACTTTAATCTCTTCATTAAATTTTGTTGCAACAACAGCTACTTTGTCTTCATTATTAATTACAACAGCAGCACTTCCTTTGTAGTTTGCTTTTGCAGCCTCAGTTACGATGATTTTAGTTCCTACTGGAACACCTGTAAATTTCTTAGTCTCGTTATGCTTCAAAATTAATGTAGCATCTCCGTCACCATTTATTGTAACATCAGTTCCATCAACTTTTACACCACCAAGTGTGTTTTTGTCTGTTCCTGCTGGGAATACAAAATTTACAGTGAAATTAAATTCGTCAGAAGTAGAAGCAGTAAAGCTTGTATCTGAGCTTTCGTTTCCTATAACATTTTTAGAAATCTTCAATGAACCATTTTCAGTATAGTCAGGATCCGGTGTTGGATTTGAAGGATTTGTACCTGTACCAGCTTCCTGAACATAAGTGTTTTCGAATTTAAATCCGTTATTTTCTCCATCACCAATATCTACTTTTACAGGACTTTCTTCAGCGGTACCCTGGTCATTCTTAATTTTGTTAACAATGATATTGGAAATCTCATAACCACCAGCTGCTGTATTGGAAACATATACATCCATAAGATACTCAGCTCTGGACATGAGCATTTTTTCTTTCTTACCCTGATCGTCAAGATTCAATGAGTTTCCTGTTTCTGTTACTTTGTGACTATACTTACCAGCTTCACTATATTCAGGAAATGTTACAGCCCATCTTTTAGTTAAAGTACCTGTTCCTTCTGTTGTTTTAAACTCAGCCTTGTTAATTGTAACATCTGCTTTAGTCTCTACTAAGTTATCAACACCATTTTCATTTTTCTGCTGTACTGCACTAAATGTAAAGTCAACGTTCTTTGCTACTTCAGTGTTAAAAACCTTTGTAATATACGCTTCCTTTGTCGTTGTGTCTGCCCCTGCTGCAAATGCCGGCATTGCCAGTCCCATTGTCATAGCACCTGCTGCGACAATAGCGAGCATTTTCTTAGTGAATTTTTTCATGCTCATTGTAGTTCCTCCCTTGTAAATTATTTTGTTTTTTATTTGATTAACGGATCCAGTAATTAAATTCCCCTGCTCCGAATAATCGCAATGACTTTTCCTTTGACATCTTTTATATCAATGCAGCCATAGATTCGGCTGTCCGATGCCTGTGGTCTGTTATCTCCAAGTATAAATACCTGGCCATTCCCGACTGTGACCGGGAAATCCACTCCATCTTTAAACTGGGTGGTATCAAAGTAAATGTCCTGAGATATCTGTTCTGCACCATTTATCTTCAGTCCGTTTTTTGTAATGTCAACGGTGTCTCCTGCTACCGCCACAACACGTCCGGTCGTGGTTCTGCCGTCATCTTTAAACACTGCAACGTCACCGGAAATAAACCTTTTATCCAATCGGTAATATATGACCAGATCACCGTCTTTGATTGCCGGTTTCATGGAGACATCATTTATTCTTACGATTCCATAGAGAAATGTAAAAATAAGAAATACTGCTAAGACAATAAATGCAATCTTCAATAACAACTGAACAATATCCTGTGCTACAGATGTTTCCTGTACTATATTGTTGTTTTTATTTGACCGTTCAGTTTCGTTCTTCATCCTATCCTTCCATAAAAAAGGATGTCCGTAACCCTTCTAAGGGATTTATTTGTTCTAGCTTAACTCGGACATCCAAGGCATTAGTTTATATCCCTTATTATAGTGGTTTATTTTTTTATTCCAATGCAACAAACATGTAAAAAGGCAGATGTGTTTTTGCAACTTTTGTTCCATAGCAGTATCTATCTTATTTCCCGTCTTCTCCTGAAAAACAGAACCATGATAATACTTATGGCGAATAGTAACCATACATGCCTGCTTGTTCTCAGACGAACCCCTGTTTCCGGTATTGATTGTGTGTTTTTGTTTGTGATTTTTAATTCAATCACATCTCCTCGTGCAGCCTCAATCCGCTGTTTCATGACAGCCGTATTTCCATTCGGCGTTGCCTGCACTGGATTTGAATACTTATCATTCTCTTCTTTTTTAGAAATCGAAACAGCGTATTTTGATGTATCAACAGTTTCTGTTATTATGATATCCGAAGATATATCTACATTTTTTAATGTAACTTTATCTCCATGTTTCAAAGAAGTTCTAATTGTCTTGCTACGCAGCTTTTGACCATCTTCCCAATAGAGAATTTCCATATCAAATGGCTTCTTGCGGTTTCCAAGTGGACCAGTGACTTCCTTTGTAATCTCAACCGTCACCCCGCCTTTTTGCGGATGATTGACGATATGTCTGTCCGAAACAGCTCTCCAGGTATTTGTCATCGGTGATTTCTCATATAGGAATAAAATATCGGATTCTACATCGACCATATATAAATTAAAATTATCCTGATACTGTGTTTTGGTTTTATCTGCTTTGTCCTTTTTGTTTGGAGTAACAGATTCTACCATCCAGTATCGTCCGTTCTCAAAGTCCTCCGGTAATTGAAGCATTCCATTTTCATCTGTTTCTAAGGAACGATACGTCGTACACGTTTTTCCATCCTTTTTCAGAACGATATCGTCCTTGCTCTGTGTATTGTCATAATCTACTGTATATCCTGTATCATCCGCATATTCTTTCGTAACATCATCATACGGTACTTTGTAGAACAGAAAACCTGCACCAGCAAGTCGGTTTCTTGGAAGATCATCCGTCTTTAAGAAACTTCGTTCAGCAAGATTGAAATGCAGATTCTGCACTTCCAGTTCCATCTTGGAAACATCCTTGAACTCATTCTCATCCTTCGGGAATATTTGTTGTCCATTTGAATCGAAATACTGAATCTCTGGATAAATAACTTCATAATATAGGAAACCATCCCCGTAGTCCGAAGAATAATGTGTCTTTCCTATCTCGATTTCTTCCACCTTATATTCCACCGGATTTCTGTCCTGGAATAGTGGAACATTATCGACTGTGTGTTCCCATCCGTTCTCTTCATTCAGCAAGAATTCCTGTCCTGTAGAAATTCCATTCTGATACAATCTGATTTTCACCTGTTTTTCCGTCAGTGCATCATTTGGATTTTCCCATGTCTTTTTGATATGCAGAGTGCCTGTTTTAGCAAAATTTCGGATATTAAGGCTGGTATCTCCTCGCTGAAGCAGAACAGATTTTCCGTCTATCTTACCATCAACTGGTGCCTTAACAGCCTCCTGATTTTCGTTAGCCTCCCTATCCACCAGTTTTGCATCAGTGATTTTGAATGCTCCATTGGCAATCTCAACTGTGATCTGTATATCTCCTGTGTCTACATATCCCGTCGGTAAGTTTGTCTCTCGCAACAAATACGTCTCAGTTGCTGTTCTGTTCTGTTTGTTTTCATCTTGTAACGGAATGTGAAGTTGTGCGATTCCGTATTTATCAGTTGTTACCGTTTCCTCCTCAACACCGTTCTTACTGACAGCAAAATTGATCTTCTCCATTCCCCGTCCGGTAGACTCATCAAATTTGTTCAGTGTGAGTATTCCCTCTTTCTGATAACGGTTCTCCAATTCAATAGTAAGAGTCTCACCACCGCGTCCAATTCCACGTCCTGTGAATTGAATTCCACTTTCTGGATATGCTTCCCATGAATTTACATTATCTCCTTGTTCATGAGAATTGCGAACATTGTACCAACCTGAAAATTTCACATTCGAATCTTTTGGCTTATAGTTGTACTCTTTTAATGTGTATTTCCAGAATGAGTCCGCCTTAACGATCCACGTACAGCTTGTATGTGTATCATCTGTCCATGTACCTACAACTTCTATTGGAGCATCCTCCGCTTGCGGAGCTTCTGCATCCGGTTTCTGGCTATCTTCTGAAGGAAGCACAAGTTTCATATGCTCATGAAATGCAGGTGGCTGAGGTTTTCCATCTAAAAGCTTTTCATCCATATCTACCTGGATATAATAATCTTTCTTGACTTTCTCTATTGCTTCCGGCATTCCGACAAAATCTTTCTTTACTGTCAGGTAACCATTTTTTGCTACAATACGTCCGTCAATATGCCACCCATCGGACATTTCACTTTTGAAAGAATACCAATAAATGGTGAAGAATTCGGTATCTAATTTCGATGGCGGAATCTCCCTGTCTCCGATACGAATCATACGTCCGCTTTCACGAATTGTCTGGAATACCTCTTCATCGGAAGGAATTCTATCTATCTTGTAGATATAGTCTCCATTTCCAATATATCCCTCATCTGGTTTAGTTCCCTGCAAAAGTTCTTGCACTCTCTTATTTCCATCCGCATACTGTTCCCACGTAGATGGATTCTTATTTCCAAGAACTGGAACATCATGCAATATACTTGCCTTCACATTACAGTTTGCCACGGCAACCGCACTTGTATAATCGTCTACATTCGTGGTTGGTAATGCTACCGAACCATCTTCCGGCATCGCTGACTTACAGATATAAAACTGTACCTGTTTTCGATTTTGGTTACTCACCTTACGCCACGCTGCATAGAGGGTGATTGGCTGTCTTGCATTATTATTTATAAGATCAGAAATAGAATCCCCTGCACCGCATTCCTGCCACTTTCCGTCTTTGTTTCTGTAATCCCAATGATCGAATTCATACTGTTCCAACTCTTTGCTGTCATTATCTTCATGATCATAAACCAGAGGATATGGTGACTTAACGTTATGTTTTCCAGCTTCTATTTCATTCTCATAATCATCTGTATGTCTTGTCTTATTCTCAACCTGAGGGGTCAACTTAGCTTCCTTAGGAAGTTTCTTCATATAACGAGTTGTATTATAGATAACCCTGACTGCCCCAGACTCCAGCGGTTTGTCTGCGATCACCTCATAAGATGAGTTAACATTCGGAATTTCAAATTTTACCTTATCATCTCCGGACGGTTCCGGAAGAACCTCATTTTCGTCCCTGTCATTAGATGTACAACTCCAGACAATCTCCTTGCCATAATACTCACCTTCTAAACTTGCCCTCTTTGGTACTTCCACAGTATATGCTTCCCCATGGCCTACATACTGTCTCTTAATCGCCTCTCTTTTGGTCAGGTTCAGTGGATCCAACACTTCAATCAGATGAAAACTTCCCTCTACACTGAAATGTCTTCCTGCCAGCCCAACCTGAGAAGAAAGTCCTGTCAAACGATCAAAATAATTTTCGATTCTGTCTGGATTCAGTGGGTTTGGCTGTGAGAAATAATAGACAGATACATCTTTCCCGTTTTTCAGGACAGGAATATACCATGTACCATCGTTGTCCTTATAAGGGTGCTGTACAAACACACGGCTGTCTGTCGCATAACCAAACAGAATCTTCTCTTTCTGATCTGCGTCGGGCTCCAGCTTGCTCGGAGTGAAACCAAACTCACTGTAAATTTTAGAAATCGTATCATCTGGTTTAGCTCGCAAATAATAACGACTGGCTCGGCCACTGTTTGCTTTGATTATGTAATGCTGCTCAGCATTGAGGTTCTTTATCAGCTTATAATGTCCATCGATAAATACATAAAAACTGATATTTGCTTCTTTTGTTGCTGCCGGTTTTTCTGTATTATCAGGAACAATCACATATGGACGTACTGCATCATCTGGCTGAATAGTAAAGCTCATGGTATGCTCTGCTTCATTTTTACTCCATGTAACTGCTGAAAGAGTACCATCTTCCTCTCTGCATTCCCAGTTTATATCCTGCGTTTGTTCTTCTACACGCGGCTTTGTACTAACTGTTCTTGTAAGTGTTGACTTTCTTGCAACAAAATCAATTGCCGGAAGATCACGCAAAGCTGTTTGGCTGTAAACCTGTCCATCGTCATCCTGTACTGTCACACTGTAAAAACCGTTATATCTATCATCGTCGTGTTCGAGTAAGGTCTTTGCACTCATTGTGGCAATATTCTGTCCGTCTGGCAGGTAATACACATCCATCGGCTCTCCGGACTTTCCTATATAAATACATTCATGACCTTCTATCGTGTATTTCCCTGCATTATGGATTGTATCGTAATCTCTCTTGGAATAATAAAAACGCTCTTTTGCTCCATTTTGAATAGAACCATCGTAATGAAATTTTTCAAAATGCTTTTTTAACTCATCATTAGAAATATAATAATAAACTGTTCCCGGCTTTGTTGTAGTATCTTTTATAACAGGAATTTCTTCGTTTAGAACATTATATCTCTCATTATTTACAAAAGTATAGAATTTAATGTTCAAGGTTGCTGGTGCAAAAGTGCTGCATGCAACCGTATATGGTTGCTCTATCTTCCCAATAGAAAAGGTTAGTTTATCGCCCTGTTTCACCGGAAAAATTGTTTCATTTTCATCCTCACTGGCACAAAGCCAGTCGCTTTCCTTCGTATCTCCTGGATCAACGGAAATTGTGACCGCAGAATCTTTCTTATAGTAACTCACAGTTCGATTTCCATCCGGATTGATCACTGTAACCGAATAGAAACTGTTCTTATTCTGCTTCATCTGGTCTGAATAATTATCCGGAATTTTTTCGCCATCAGATGCTCCTTTTGGCATATAATAAACGTCTGTTGGTACAGTTGCTTCCTGCTTGTCCAGGTTATAAGATACATATTGCTGTCCTTTATAAGTTACCACTGTCGCCTGTGCTAATGTCTTCTCACCACGGACTGTATATGGAAAATAATTTCCGGACTGTGTTTCCTCTGCATTCAAGCCGAACTCTCTATAAATCTCAGCAAGATCACTGACAGATAAATAGCATCTGCCCTGACGGTTCCATTTATACACCTTTTTCAGTGAATCAGCCGGCAGCTTTCGAACCTCATTGTCTGCATATATATAAAACTGAATATCAAAGGCTGTCTGGTCCGCTCTCTGGATCACATAAGACTGTGTGATTTTTCCAATTGCGAATCTCGTCTGGTTCCCCGATTCCCGTATACCATCTATCACCTTATCGTCTGTTCCCATACAGGTCCATTCGATCTGGTCTGTCTGGTCTGGCAATTGTGGATTAAAGTCAGCCACAGCTTCTTCCACTACAGTTCCTGTTAATGCATAACGAATCCGATCCTGCCCTTCTCCCTTTACCTCTACGGAATAAAACGAGTTGTCCTTTTTTACAGAATCTTTTAAATTAAATGCACCGCCTGTTCCATTTGGAAGGTAGTAAACATCTATCGCTTCCCCTTGTTTATTCTGTCCATAATTGTAAGAAACATATGTCTTTCCGGATTCTGTGTCTGTATAAACTTTTCCGTATTCTATCCCGCTTTTTCCCCGGTATGCAGATACAAACTTATTATTTGCATCCGGATTCTGATTCTCACCATTTTTCACAAATCCAAATTCTTCATATATCAGGAGCAGGTCCTCAATGGAAACACCATAGTAGGTAGTTCTTCCGTCTTTCCATGTTGCAATGCCGGTAATGTCATTATGCTGAAGCTTTACCTTGTTTCCATCAATAATGACATAGAAATCAATATCAAATTCGGAAGACTTCTCCGATGTTTCTGTTTCTGATTCTTTAGTTTCTGTAGTATCTGTTTCTTGCTCCAGGTCTTCTGTCCCCGATGTTTCTGACTCTTTTTCCTTTTCTTTCAATGCATAAGTCATAATCAGTTTTTGTCCATCTGTAAACTTATTGGCATTGATATTATCGGAACTCCAATAAACCGTATCTTTATATACTCCTATAAAGGAACAGTCTGCATCATTTACTTTTGCACTCTTAAATTCATAATCTTTGTCAGAAATATTTAACTCTGAATGATCTGATATTTTTCCAAGCTCAATGGTCTCTGGTGCTCCTTCAATCGCATTGCCGGATTCATCTACATATTCCACCAATTTTGTGGTCGGTACCTGACCATTTGAAGTTGCTTCCTGTATTTCTTTCTCCAGCTTCTCCACTTCTATGCTATCCGGAATCTGTTTCTCAGTTTCTGCCGATGTCTCAGTTTCTGTTTCTGATGTAAATTGCTCCGAAGTTTGCTCGGTTTCTGTCTGTTGTGCATCTGTCTCACTTGTAAATGCTTCTGTATCTTGTGTTTCTTCCTGCTCTGTAACCACTGATGTTTCATCTTCTGATGCACTTACGGTTTCCAGATTCATAAAACAAATAGAAAAGATTAGAAGCCAGGAACATGCTATTTTCAAATATGTTTTCCAATTCTTATGCCTCATTTTTCGCATCTCCCTTCCTGTTCTTCTGCTTCTCCATGAGTAATCCGCAAAGGCAGATAACTGAGCCAAAGAATAAGAACAAATAGCCTGCAACCGGACTATCATCGCCTGTCTTTACCGGCGAACCATTATGAATAATATCCTTTGATCTTGGGGAAGATGGAACCGGGTTTTGATTTTTACCAGTTTGACCGGTATACGAGTTTTTGAATGAAACCTTCGATACTTTATCTCCATTTTCATTTTTGACCACTGTTACCGCCATCAGTTCATTATTGGAATCAAAGAATCCTTCAATCGTTACATCATAGGTTTTTGAATCATATGTATAATTTTCTTTATTCTCTGTTGCCTGGTACAGCTTGTAATGATATTCTCCTGCCTGTCCGACATTCATAATCAGCTCTGTAGAAGAATTACCACTCATATTCCAGGTAAATGTTCTTCTATTGCTTCCCTCCGGCATTGGATTTTGTATCTGATCTGCTATTAAAACATAAGAGCCTGTTTTGTCAGCATCTGCAGAATTGTTTACTTCAAATATCTGTTCCACTGGTATTTTCACTGTTGTGTTTCTGTCAGCTGCCAGTACTGGTCTTTGAACACCCAGAAAGAATATCATGGACAGGAATATAACCATGGCTATTTTTGTCAAACGTGTTGTTCTCATGCTTCTCCCTCTCCTTCTTTCTTCTTGTTTCTTTTCTTTTCTATCTGTCTTGCTATCAGAATCAGTACAAGGACAATCAGGATAAACCATACAATAACTGGCACTTTTCCTACTGCATTTTTCAGTTCATCAATTCCTGTACCTACGTTTTTGGCTTTTTCTTTTTCCGGATATATCTGATCTGTTAAGCGTCCCACCAGGATATTTCTTCCATTTGTCATATCCGATGTACAGGTGGTCAGCAAAACCAGATGATCATCTTCCGTTATATTCATATCTCTTTTATATAAAACATTGTTCTCGATTTCCTGCAGATACTCCTGTTTCGCTTCTGGTGTGTCCAGACACACATTGAAAATCGTTTCATTATAGGCATCTACCTGCATCAATGCATAGAATTCGATTCCATGGTCTTTTCCGTCAAAGAACAGATTTCCATATGGATGTTCGTTGAAATACTGTTCTTTTGTAAATTCACCGATATCTCCAAACATCATGTGTTTTTCCATATGGTGGCCATATATAATATTATCAAAATCCGAAAAATCCGGCTTATTTGCACAATGTAAAAAGATTGCTCCGCTTAAGGAATAGTTTCCTTCCGCATCTGTATTCATATAAGTATCATCATTGTCCGTCTGCACCAATGGATAATTGATATTTGTGTCATTCACTCGTATCCATCCAATCACATCCGGATTGATTTTCTGTAATTCTTCAAAAGATTTCGTATTCTTTTCAGTAGGAATATATGCTTCATAATTTTTTGCATCTGCAGTCTGATATACCTGATGGGAATCCCACAGCATATAACCGGAGAGAAACATAGCTGCAAGAATCAGTGATAATGCTATAAAATTTACAATATGGTCTAATCCTCTGATAATTTCTTTCAGCACTTTCTTCATCCGAAGCATATGTACAAGTTCCTTTCACCATTTCTGTTTCTTTTATATTTATCAAAACTGGTTCATCTGACCAATTTGCTCGCAAAATTAGCAAAAAGGGATGCGGCGGAGCAACGCCGCACACATCCCCTTTCCTGGTTGCTATATTTTATTATTTCTGTAATCTTCTGCGTTTGAATCCTACAAAAGCGATCAGTGCTACACCGCAAAGTGCAATCATCAGAACGTATGGAAGAGTGTTCATGATGATACCAGTTACAGGTACATCGTTGTATGTATTGGTTACATCAACGGTATTCTGTTTCTGACCTAATTTCTGACTATTTACTGCTGTAAGTTCTCTGTTGTATGATGTTTCAGCAACAGGAGTCAGCTTAGTACCATTGATAGTGATTTCAGCACTACCTTTATAGTTTTTAGCTGCAGACTCTTTTACAGTAATTGTTGTTCCTACTGGAACACCAGTGAACTTCATGTTTTCATTTGCTTTCAACTTGAATGTGTATGTTCCGCCCTCAACAGATGTAACAGTATCTCCATTAGCAGCCTTGATTCCGCCAAGTGTGTTTGCATCTGTTCCATCCGGGAATGCAAATGTTGCTGTGAAAGCGAACTCATCGTCAGGAGTTGTTGTTGTACCATTTGCATTAACAATCTTTTTAGACACATTCAAAGAGCCAAACTTATTATAAGTCGGATCTGGATCTGTAGGATCTGTACCTGTACCAGCTTCCTGTACATAAGTGTTAGTAAAGTTGAAAGTATTAGTATCGGTATTTCCAATATCTACTTTACCAGTTTCTGTCTGACCTGCATCATCTTTCACTTTATTTACAACGATATTAGAAATTTCTGTACCAGTTGCACCATCTGTAACATATACATCCATTGTATACTCAGCCCCTGACATGATCATTTTTTCATGATCACCGTTGACTACTGCTGGATCTGCTGTCTGTATCTCTTTTACAGTATACTCATACTTTCCTGCTTCTGGATATGTCGGAAATGTAATCTTACCTCTCCTAGAAGTTTTTCCTGTTTCAGTATCGGTAAATGATATCTCCGGCATAGTAACCGCTGCATCTGTTGTAATTATACCAGTTCCTGTCTTGACCTGCTCTGCTGTAAAGCTAAACTTCTCAGCCTTTCCGGCCTCTGTATTGTAGGTCTTAGTAATCCATGCCTCCGTTGTCTTGCCCGGATCTGCCGCAAATGTTGGCATTGCCATTCCCATCGTCATGGCACCAGCAGCAACAACTGCGAGCACTTTTTTGAACATTTTGTTCATGCTCATAATGATTCCTCCCTTGTAAATAATATTGTTTGTTTTTATTTGATTAACGGAGGAGGGAATTAGAGTCCTCTGGTCCGAATAACCGCAATCGCTTTTCCTTTGACGTCTTTAATATTAATACAGCCATAGATTCTGCTGTCTGACGCTTCCGGTCTGTTATCACCCAGTACAAATATCTGACCTTCACCAACAGTGATTGGAAAGTCAACTCCATTTTGAAACTGTGTGGTGTCAAAATAAATATCCTGTGAAATCTGCGTAGCACCGTTAATCATCAAACCGTCTTTTGTTATATCTACGGTATCACCTGCGACTGCTACGACCCTGCCTGTGGTTGTTCTGCCATCTTTCTTAAATACTGCAATATCACCGGACACAAAACGCTTGTCCAGTCGATAATACATGACCAGATCACCATCTTTTATTGCTGGTTTCATAGATACGTCATTGATTCTCGCCATCCCGTACATAAATGTAAAAACAAGGATGACTGCCAAAATGATAAGAACAATCTTCAATAACAGTTGAAAGATATCTTCTCCCAGTGTCGTTTCCTGTCTGGGAAGCTGTTTCTCATTATTCTGTTCTTTCTCAACCTGTTTCTTTTTCATGTTTCATTCCTGCTTCATATCAACTTAGATAATCAAGGTATTCTTTTATGTACCGGTTAAAGTATAGCACTTATTTTTTGCAAAAATAATACAGAGAATAGGAAGATATTTTCACGTTTTGCTACAAAAAATTTGTAGTTATCGGTTTTTCGCAAAAAAAGAAACCATACCATAGAGATATAGTTTCTCTTTGAATTACAGTGTTTCTGCCATTTTGAATAAAACGATTCCATTTCTAACAGCCAGCATCTCAGCAGAATTCTTGAAATCAATGCCGGAAATATCTTTTATTTTTTTCAATCGTCCTGAAAGAGTACGATAATTTACATAGAGTTTTTCAGCTGCTTTATTCGCACTCTTATCACAGTCCAGATACGCCTGCAACGTTTCAATCAGTTCTCCATCATGTTCTTTATCATACCAATATAATTTCACAAGTGACTCTGGCACATATTCCATCAGTTCATCACGATTTTTGATTTTTTCAAAAATCTGGAAAAAACCGAGCTTAGAAAAATCGGCTACCGATATATTCTTATCACCATAGAGATATCTGAGCATATCCATATAGTCTATGATTTTCTTTGAATCCTTAAAAGATTTTTTCAAATCTCCATATCCATTAACAATACTTCCAATGCCAATCTGAAAATCCGTTGTCTTATTTCTGTGAAAAATCTGCTTCTGTACTGTCTGATATAATTTTTCCATTTCTTCCCGGAACCCTGCTTGTGTTTCCCCAGGCTTAATTTCATGAATACACACAATCTGATTCAGATTCCGGTAAATATGTTCATCCGGAAGTAATCTCTGAATCTCGCCTTCTATCACTCCGATTTCTTCTAATTCTTCTTTTGTATAATAATCTTCGCTATTGCTTGAAATCGTATGAAAACTTACCACACAATATTGAGCTGTATCTTTCAATTTTAGCATTCCTGCAGCTTTACTCAATTCATCGCCCGTTAATAAACCATTAAGCAAGCTATATTCAATATCTCGTTGATATTTTTTTTCTATCTCATTTTTAGCATATGTTTCCATAAAACTATACTGTAAAGTAATAACAGCATTTTCCAATGCCATATAGTCCAGTATTGTTAATGGCATATTCACTTCCGTGACTACCAAATAAATTTCTGTTCGGCCTAACACATGTATTTTTGTAATATATTGCGTATGCTCTTTTCTCTGTTTTTTGTATTCAAATCTGGTAACAATATCCGGTTTATATTTCTCAACATTTTTCTCAAATACAAAATCAGACAGATCCTGCGTTGTGGACGCACAGCAAGTTAAGTTACTATAATATAACGCTACCGGATTGCCAATCATGGAAGACAATAGAAACAAAATATTTTTAGTTGGATCTTCAAAATCCTCTCCATCCAATAACATGTTAGAAATATTGTCGTGTGTCAATTTGAAATAAATCAACCGTGCGATATTTTCATCATAGATCTGCAGAATAACATATTTTATGATACCCCAATAATACTCATCTTCCGAAATTTCTATCACTGGAATATTACGTTCCGAACAAAACTTTAATAAAATATCATAATAATTGACTTTCTGTACCATGTCCGGATGCTGCTTTATAATAAATCCACTGACCTGTTTCTTCTCCAGTTCATTCAAATGTTTCCGAAACTCTCTGTCCGTTTCTCCGAAATATACTTTCATATTTGTAAGAAGAAGCTCTCCTCCAGTCAGATATCTTTCCATATCTTCTATGTCGATAATTCGTATACCTTTAATTTCCTGATTCAGATTTTCTTTACATGTCACTAATCTCATATCAGGAAATTGTTTCGATTCTAATAATTGTTTTACCGTATAAGCCATTCAGCACCTCGTCAAATTCGTCTTTTGTTGTCTACATTGGTTGTACCAGCATCTGATGTTGTGTTTTCAAAAGTGGCATAAGTACACAGTATAATTATACCCTCCCCCGAAATTTTCTGTCAATTTCTTCATGCGTATAAAATGCATATTTTATATAGATTCAAATAAAAAAGACAGCTCGCATCTTTGTCGAACTGTCCATTACTTCTTCAGGCTGCGGATAAAAGTCATAAAAATTTCTCTTTCCTTCTCATCCAAGCCATCCCAAATCTCAAGTATTTCTTTTTGCTCTTTTGTCAGATCCAATCTGTTTTCATCATCTGAAAAAAATTGTGCGATTGTAATTTCAAAAGCATCACATATTTTTTCCAGATTAGCCATCGTCGGCATACTCTTCTGATTCAGCATATTTCCAAGAGCCGTCTGCGTTATTCCTGTAAGCTGAGCTAACCTATATTTTGTATATCCTCGCTTCCGGCATAGTTCCGCAATTCTTAACGGAATATACTCTTCCACACACAAGTATATACACCTCTCTTCTAGTCTATGATACCAATATTGTACCTGTTGACCAGAAGATTTATTAGACATTTATTTATTGATTATTTACTCTTGTGTACAAGACTATTCATGTAAAAAAATATAGCTGGACAGTCCACGATATTCAGTTGTTGTATATATTTATGATACTTTCTACGAGGAAATCTGTCAAATACATGTTGTTAAAAAATGATATTATAACTCAAAAAATCCTGATAGATAACTTTATCTATGCAGTTACCTATCAGGATGGGAATTTTATCTTACACCACGATCAGCTCCTCTCTCCGGCTTATCTTTTCCCTGCTTTTCTTGAATTTTCCTCTTATTGATTTCCAGTCTTTCATGAATGGAAGGCTTCTTTGCTTTCGCAGCCACATTTTTATCTTCTGTCCGCACAATCGAAGCCTCTTTCCCGGCAGTCCTCGTATTTTTCACTTTCGTCTCTGCGGTTGCTCTTTCCCTTCCTGTCAAACCGCCCTGTTTTTCTGCGATCTGTTGTTCTCTCCGCTCTTGTACACCTTTTTCTTCCAGACTGCAAAAACTCTGCAGATACGGCAATACATGATCCTGCATATCCGTCAGTTCTTCCAAATACTTCTGAAATTCTTCATTTCCTTTATTTTTCATAAATGAGAGCCAGCTTTCATCTGTCAGTTTCATTTCATTCTGTAGCTTCAGCTGGCTAAGGATGCCGCCATTTCCTGTTCCAATATCAATTTTACTTTTAAACTGCCGCAACATCTTATCGTCTTTTTCCGCATAATATACGGTAAAAAACATCTGGGCTGTCATAGTAGGCTCATTAGTCCTCGGATTACGGTCTGCATACCATTCTTTATCCTGTTTGGCAACAAGGGCATCCAAATCTGAGAATTTCTGACAGCGTAGTTCTATCAGTTCGCGCTCTTCACAGTAATTCACATACACCATCGGCTCTGTTTCTTCGGATATATCCGGTTCATAGAATTTTAACCGTTCTATCAACACTCCGGCTCGTACAGACTGCTCACACTCTTCCTCCACAATGTCTTTCAGATAGGAAATATAAGAACCAATATTTCCGCTTTGCAGATCCAGTATGACTTCCTGCACGGTGTCCTGCCCCGGTTCTATATGATCCCGATACTCATACGGATCAAATGCTTCTGCAATCTCATCCAGTGCCTCTGCCAGCTGTTCTGTGGTCATCTTCTCTGGATACATTGCTTCTCGAACATCCCTCATCGGTACATACTTGTAGTCTGGCAATGCTTCATGAATTTTCTCAATCCCTTCCCGTACCAGTGCAAGCTCTCCATAAAACTGAACATCATCCATCAGATTTCCAAGTACTGTATTTCCTTTTACGATTGCAAATTCGGCTTCATCATAGTAACTGTCTTCCGGATCACGATAGATAATTCCCATCGAGCATCCCAGATACGCAGTTTCTGGATTCTCCTTATATTTTTCATAGACTGCAGCTATCTGATTAACATCGGTACTTTTTTCATAAGCTCCCATATCATGGAACTCATCACATTCTGTGGCAAAGTATTCCAGATAAGGTTCTTTCTTCAGTGGCATATTGTTAAGTACATTGTCAATCATGTTATAATTCGCCTCTTCCAGTTCTTCTACCTTAGCCAGTGGCTTATATTCGCCCTGGCTTTTCTGAATCTCTGCCATTACAACCTCATCCATTTCTTTCACTTTTTCCATCAACTGATCATAATCCCCACAGATGCGTTCTCCAGTCCAGCCTTCGTCTTCCAGAAGTTCCTCTGCCGCTTCTTCAATAGAAATTTCATCATTTTCATAGACGCCACCATCCATCAGGCGGAAATCTTCATCGTAAAAGGAATAATCATATCCTTCTTCTGTTCTCTGAATA
>OLRS01002050.1_pt1 | contig 17057 bp, 16 predicted proteins | sample 1673171 | NCBI WGS metagenome assembly OLRS01 (sample SAMEA3136762, study PRJEB25190) | human gut metagenome | biome: human gut; feature: human-associated habitat; material: faeces | place: Austria | collected 2013
ATTTTGCCATATTCATGGCAAAACACCTCGCGGGATACTACCTGTGAACAGTAACAAGCAGTCGCACAATTTTCAAAGTTTTCTCCTCCATTCATTGTTTTTTTCTGTCATTTCCTATATAATAAATAGCAGATTCGATATTTTTTCGCAGAAATGGAGTAGCAAAAATGGAACTAAAAAACAGAACTTTATCTAATTTTGCAGAACTGGTGCGGACCGGCGAATGCAAAAATTACCGTGGCAGGCTCAAAGTCGGCGTTGACCTTGGTACTGCCAATACCGTACTTGCTGTTGTGGACAGCAACAACCGCCCGATTGCCGGAGCTTCTGCTCCTTCCCATGCGATCCGTGACGGTGTGATCGTCAATTATTATGAGTCCGTTCAGCTTGTCACCAAACTTAAAAATGAGCTTGAAGAAAAACTCGGCACGGAGCTTCTCTACGGTGCCGCAGCGATCCCTCCAGGAGTTTCCGAGGGCAGTATCAAAAGCATCGGCTATGTCCTCGAAGGAGCCGGTTTTGAAGTAACCAACATCGTAGATGAACCGACTGCTGCTTCTGCCGTGCTCAAGATCACTGACGGTGCAGTTGTCGATGTCGGCGGCGGCACTACCGGAATCAGCATCCTCAAGGATGGCAAGGTCATCTATACCGACGATGAGGCAACAGGCGGAAGCCACATGACCATGACCGTTGCAGGTCATTACAAGATTCCTTACGAGGACGCTGAAGTTCTCAAGACTGACCCTGAAAAGGAAGCTGAGATTTTTCCTGTTATCAAGGCTACTGTTGAGAAGATGGCAACAATCACCGAAAGATTTCTCCAGGGATATGAGGTCCCTGCGGTTTACGTCGTAGGCGGTTCTGCCAGCTTCAAAGAATTCACGACCGTATTCGAGAAGAAACTCAAACTTCCGGTCTACCGTCCTGTCCACCCGCTTCTTGTAACACCACTTGGCATCGCTTACTACTGCGAGCTGCCGCCGGTAACACCTAAGAAGAAATAAATTTCTCCTTATATACCAAAAAGAGTACAGACATGACTTTCACTTTCGTCATATCTGTACTCTTTTTGTATACTTAAAACTCTATCTGCTTACTGTTAATTTACAATTTAATTTGAAATAAGATTCCTCGTCTTTGTCTTTTTTCGGGGTACATTTTACAATTTAATATGAAACAAAAGATTTTTGAAAAGAATTTTTTAGCTAACTTTTTGCAATTTAAAATGGAATAAAGGATTTTATGTAAACAAAAACCTTATCCCTAAAAGTGTAAGACAAAATCAAGTATTGTCAATTACTTCCAATATATTTCCATCTGTATCTATAATTTCTAATTTTTTAATATCTTTTTGAACTGAGTCCTCTAAGTATTCATTCGGATTGGATACCTTAGAAAGTAAGATTGTAATCGGGACATATATATCACCAACTTTACGGAGACCAAAATTAAGCCCTTTGGTGTCCGTCATATGAAATACTAAATAATCCGCTTCTACTTTTGTGGTATTTTTTACATGTCCTGAAGGAATAAAGAATGTAGTACCATGAATCAAGGAATAATACAAGCAAGAAAATGCTGTAATTCTTTGTTTTTGGCTTCTAAATCTTTGTTTAATTGCTCTATCTCCCTCAAATGTAGAAAGCTCTAAGCCATTATGTACAGATTCAAAAAATGCATTATTCTTTATCTTATTATTAATATGTTGAATAGATAACATATGATAAATGCCCCATTCTCGGAATTCAACTATCATATCGGTTTCATCTGTGAAAAAATAATGTAATTTTCTTTTCATCAAAACCTCTTCTGAAAATTCTGTATATACTGACAATGAAACATCTGAAATATTAGGTAATGTATTCTGTAATAACAAATCATCTGTAGTCAACATAATTTCTCCATAACGTAAAAAAGTGTCCCCTTGGACACCTAATTACTTTTATTCTTGATATGGACAACGCCCAGAATATGAAAGAATCTGGAATATTTTATGGTACTTATTACGCTCCCCAATAGGAAGAATGAGTCGTCCCGTTCACCCTTACTTTGCATTGCTGCTGGCATCTCTCCTATAATTATAATATACTATATCACAAAAAAAGTCAACAGATATTTTTAATATACCATTTGCTTATACCATTTGCTTTTTCTATTTAGGTGTGATTTAGATTTGTTCTACAAGTATTGGCTCCGTTTCCCTATAAAAACATATTTGTTCCTTTTTTAGTAACTCCTCTAGTCGTATTGAGTCATCAAAACAATTTTCATACTCTTTTTTATTTTTCTCATGTATAATAAATGGGACAATATTCGCATTCAAACATTGTATAAAAGCAATAACTCTTGCTGTTTTGATGTCAGCTCCTAATTTTATCCAATCTACATGATACTTCGCAACTTCTTTCAAATCGTGTGGAGTCCTAAAGGTTAATTCATACATAGCACGGTCCACAATCATATCTTGTCCACAATTTAACCGCCTATGAATTTCTCTTGCATTTTGTGATGATATACCTATATGATATGCGTCTATTTCAACCATATCACCAGAGCCTTTAACGCCTTCCATAATATCTGATAAAAGCAGACGCTTATCATTTCTTACTTCTGCCTTAGAAGTTTTTATCACAGCTTTCTCTTCTTCGCTTAAATGTTTCTGCACATAATAATAAAATTGTCGAAAGGTCGGACGTTCAAATACTGGAAGTAATACCATAGTTGGCACACCATTTACCATTTCCGTCTTTGTAAAATGCTTATTGTTCATTTTTTCATATACAGATTTCAATGTTTTTTGACGTCCAGATTTGTAGTCCTTTAATGCCTCTTGAAAATATCTTTCAATGACATCATCCATGATTACTCCGCTATCCTCGAAATAATCTGATTTTCTTCCTGGTTTGTTTTGAAAAACATAAGTCTTTCCTTTGCTGTTACCCAACGCACGCTTATCCATTAAGGAGCTTTTTTGCATACCGCTTTGTAAATATCTTCTTAAACATCTCCAAAAACAGCTTTTCCCTATACCAGATTTCAAAATTATTTCGTTAACTTCAGGTTTTGTTTTCTTACTAGACAACTCAAGGAACTCCGGTTCATATAATTCAACAACCGACAATACTGCATTTAATCTAGTTTCGAAAGTAGTTCTTCTGTCGCTATTCTTCAGGTAATTATCATCAACAATAATATTTGATTCATCTTTTATTATCTCCATATCATGATTGTTTAACAATGATATGAATATTGACTTATCTACATGTACTATTTTGAGTTTATCAACATCCATTTGACACAAAACAATGACCTGAGGAAGTAGTGATAAAATCCTATATTTCAAATTTTCTTTTTTATCAATTGCAATATCCCCTATAGAAAACAATACTTCCATAAGTTCACCTCCCGTTTATTCAATTAACCCCAGTTTCTTTAAATAACCTACATCTAACGCCCTAGATGATAAATCCGCATGCACTTTTTTTGTTGCCAGCAAATGCTTTGCTTTACTTACATCATCAACAACCCGTTCAGGATTATAAAATTCCACAATTAACCTGATATTATCTGATAAAATCTGATTGACATCCTCCTTAAATAGCAGCTTATATTGTATATTCTGAGTTATCCAGTATGTTTTCTCAGCTGTCAACAATTCCAAAGTACGTCTATTTAACTTTCTATCATTCTTTACGGAACAAGCAATCTTAGAGCCATTTCTTTTTGTCACAAGAAAATCTGTGGTCATAATGAATTTAGGATTTTTTATTTTAGATATTCCCAATTGTTCAAAAATCGTGTTAATTTTTTTCATATCCAAAGGAAATTGTTCTTGAATATTTATATTTTCATCATTCCACCGCAAAATATAGTACCATAATGCCTCTCCCTGGGATAGACAATGAACACCACGCCCGGTTTTCCAATCTGTTATAACCGATGTCGTTCCAATACTGTTAAATTTAGACGCTGTAATGTGAGGTTTATATTCAACCTTTGATTCTCCAATATACCTCTCATGTGTATCCGTAATTTTAAATAAACTTTTTCCGAAGACACTCACTCCTTTTTTAGATATTCATTGCAATATTCTCTTTTAATCACGCACATTATCTCTTATTCTCATTATATAACACCTTGTATAACAATTCACTTTTTTGGGAAAATTTTTCGACAAAAAAGAGAATGTGCCGAAGCACATTCCCTTAAATTTTATGATTTATCATTATTTTGTTACATATAGAATTGTAACTCTATTTTCGCAAAAAAACATCGTTATTTCAATTAGATTTGCTATGTTTCAATTAGAATTGTAACTAAACACTTACATAGATTTACGCTCTGCGATCTCGGCCATCTTCGCTTCATTCAATCGTGTGTCACCATGAACACGGCTATAGGAAAGATATCCGTTCATACGGTCGATCTTTGTCAGGTTACGTGAGCCGCATACCGGGCATACGTCCATTTCCAGCTCCTGGTGACCGCAGTCATCGCAGTAAGCCAGAGAAAGGTTTACACCCTCATAATAGCCCAGGTCCATCGCTCTGCGGATCAGGGTACGAATGGCTTCTTTGTTGTAGCCGATCGGATAACGGACATACTGGATCTTACCGCCGTTGCAGAGTTCCCAAAAACGTCCCTCCAGATCCTGTTTCTCAATCGGAGTCACATCCTCGGTAACATGGCAGTGGAAGCTATTGCTGACATACGGTCTGTCAGAAACACCCTCTACGATTCCATACATCTTGCGGAACTGCTCAACCTGAAGACCACAGAGGCTCTCTGCCGGTGTTCCGTAGATCGCATAGAGGTATCCGTCCTCCTGCTTGAACTGGTTTACTTTGTCATTGATATATTTCAGTACTTCCAGTGCAAACTGTCCATCCTCGCGGATAGATTTGCCGTTGTAAAGCTCCTGAAGCTCATTCAGGGCTGTGATCCCGAAGGAAGCTGTCATCGGTTTGAGGATCTTGCCGATCTTTTCGTTCGGTTTGAGATGACCGCCGTAGAAACCGCCCTCACAGTAAGCAAGCGGGTTCGTGGATGCTCTCATCTGTCCCAGGTACTCATAGGTGCGGATGTGGAGATTTCGGATCATCTGCAGGTAAAAATCAAGAACCTCGTAAAAATCTCTGCTCTCTGCTCTTGCTTTCGCCAGGATCATCGGAAGATGAAGACTGACTGCACCGATATTGAAACGTCCTACAAATACAGGCTTGTCATTCTCATCTGCCGGATACATGCCGCCTCTCTCATACCATGGACTTAAGAATGCACGGCATCCCATCGGGCTGATCACTTTTTTGTACTGTTTGTACATGCTGGAAATATAGCCTTTTCCGGTCATGGAAAGCCAGTCCGGATACATGGTCTTTGCAGAACATGCCACGCCGGCCTCAAAGACATCTTCACATTCTCCGCCTACACCGTGCAGTTTCTCGTCATAAAGAAAGACAATTTTCGGGAACAGCACCGGTTTCTTGTTGCCCGGTCTTCCCTGTCCGCCCTTATGGACGTTCAGAAGCGAAATGTTGCACATTTTTTCAAAACGCTGTGTTCCAAGTCCGATCGTTACGGTCACAAACGGATAATCGCCTCTGGAGGAACCGACGGTATTTAACTTATACTCAATACCCTGCCATCCCTGATCAAAATCACGTCTCACTTTGTTGATCGCATATTCTTCGGCACGTTCTTCCACGCCGTTCCATAACGGATCTGCATATTTGATAAATTCTTCTTTATATTTCTTGTAGCTCTTCTCGGCATACGGAGCAAGCACCTTGTCCATCTCCGGCACGGTAAATCCGCCGTACTGCTGTGCCGCTGTACTCAAAATAATATCACCGATCACATCAAAGGCGGTATCCAGTGTCTTCGGCTCGTTGTACCAGACATTCCCCATCTCGAAACCGCCGCTTAAAACTGCCCCCACATCAAACAGGCAGCAGTTCATCGTGTCCAGTCGTGCAGACTGATCGTGAATATAGATGTATCCGTCCTTACATGCCTGCAGCTCATTGCGGTTCATAAAAAACTTCCTGTATAATTCCTTGTTCAGTTCGTTAAAGATCAGGCTTCTCTTGGTAGCAACAAGAGCGCTGTCTGTATTTGCATTACTCTTGTCACCGATATAGCGGATTGCCTGGCTCTTGGTATAGACATCATCCATCATATGGATAAAATCCAGCTTGTAGTTGCGGTAATCACGGTAGCTCTTGGCAACCGCCGGATTCACACGCTCCAGTGCGCCCTCTACGATATTGTGCATCTCTTGGATCTCGATCTCATTCTTTCCAAGAGAATCTGCATGTTCCTGCGCGAACTGGCAGATAAATTCCTTCTCTTCATCTGAAAATTTATAAAGAATACGTGCGGCTGATTTATTTACCGCCTTGACGATCTTCTGCGGATCAAATTCTTCTCTTGTGCCGTCTTTTTTGATTACATAGATCATACCTTTGTCTCTCCTGTTTGCTGTAATATAAGGCTTTTCTATTCTTTTCGCCTTCCCCATATCTTGTATTGCTTATGAGAGTATACCACAACATCATGTAAAATAAAAGGGGATATTTCATTTTTTATTGTCTGAAATTTCCCCTTGTTTTTGCCATATTCTGAACATTTGTTTGCACCGCATAAAGTCACCTGTGGACCGTCATCCAAACATCATTTACGTAGTCAGATCATGCGGACAGTAACATTTATTTTAGACTCATTTTCAAAATAATGCAAGGTTAAAATTGCAATACAGAAAATTTCTTGCTATAATTAAGCCTAGTAAAATTTGAGGAGGAAATATTATGGATGAAATTAAAATCCCTGCCGGTTATCATTCAGATCTGAGTCTGCATGATACACAGGTTGCAATTAAAACAGTCAAAGACTTTTTCCAGCAGACCCTCGCCCAGAAGCTGAATCTTCTTCGTGTTTCTGCACCGGTTTTTGTATCCCCGTCTTCAGGTCTCAACGATAACCTGAATGGCGTAGAACGTCCTGTAAGCTTTGACATCAAAGGACAGGAAGAAAAAGAAAACGCTGAGATCGTACACTCCCTTGCCAAATGGAAACGCTACGCACTCAAAAAATATGGCTTCGCTCACGGCGAAGGACTGTATACTGACATGATCGCGATCCGTCGTGATGAAGATCTCGACAACATCCACTCCGTCTATGTAGACCAGTGGGATTGGGAGAAGATCATCTCCAAAGAAGAACGTACCATGGAAACTCTGATCAACACCGTTCGCTCCATCTACAGCGTTCTCCGCAAGACAGAGAAATACATGGCTGTCCAGTATGACTACATTGAAGAGATTCTTCCTAAAGAAATCGCTTTCGTTTCTACTCAGGAACTGGTTGACATGTATCCTGATCTGACACCAAAGGAAAGAGAATACAAGATCGTCAAGGAGAAAGGTGCTGTCTTTCTTATGCAGGTTGGTAAGACCTTATCCAACGGAGAGCGTCACGATGGACGTGCCCCGGACTACGATGACTGGGAACTGAACGGAGATATCCTTGTATACTATCCGGTTCTTGATATCGCTCTGGAGCTTTCTTCTATGGGTATCCGTGTTGATGAGAATTCTCTTGACTCCCAGCTCACAGAAGCAGGCTGTGATGACCGCAGAGAGCTTCCATTCCAGAAAGCGATCCTTAACAAAGAACTGCCATATACCATCGGCGGCGGTATCGGCCAGTCCCGTATCTGTATGTTCTTCCTCCGCAAAGCTCATATCGGTGAAGTACATGTATCCATCTGGCCGGAATCTGTGCGCAAAGCTGCAGAGGAAGGCGGAGTAAATTTGCTGTAAAACCTTCTTATTTTTCAGGATTTATAGTAATTTTTCACCAAATTTTAATATTTAAACAATTGACATTCTGTACCCTGCATACTATCATAATAAGAGCATCTGAACTATAAACCAAGCCAGATACACTGAATGAGTATAGAAAGACAGAGGTACTGATTGTGAATATTTTGTTTTTTTTAACACCTAAGAGTGACGTTGCTTATATATTTGAGGACGAAACACTTCGTCAAACCGTCGAGAAGATGGAGCACCGAAAATTCTCCTGTATCCCAATCCTTAACAAAGAGGGTAAATACGCCGGAACGATCTCCGAGGGAGATCTTCTGTGGGGAATCAAGCGTCTCAACATCAATATCACAGACCTGAAGCAGATGGAGGATGTTTCCATCATGGCGATCCCGCGCCGTGCCACTTACAAGCCGGTTCATGCGGACGCAGATATGGAGGATCTTCTGGATCGTGCCATCAACCAGAACTATGTTCCTGTCATAGATGACAAGGGGTCTTTTATCGGCATCATCACCCGTAAGGAGATCATCAAATACTGTTATAAGGAAATGAAGGAATTAAGTGCCCTTCGTGCCCAAATGAAAGAAGCCGAATAACAGGATTTTATTCCGTAATCAAATAGAACCGGTTTCCCGTGTGCTTTATCCTGCACCGGAGCCGGTTCTTTTTTATCTTCTTTTATCGTCCAGATCAGTCCGGGATGACCGGCACTGCATCTTTCGGGATCGGGCATACATATCCATCTTTTGTACGTTTTTCAAACTCTGCTCTTGCTTCATCCAGAAGTGAAGTATCTTCAAACAGATCGATCGCGGTCGCTGCGAGGACTTTTCCTGCACACAGGGCTGCTTTATGACCGATCTCTGTGCGGTCACAGGAAACATTCTGCCAGCTGTGTCCCGGGCAGCCGTTTGGCCATGCCGCAACGTGGATCTGTGCTGTCGGGGTCAGCCAGCTTACATCTCCAACATCCGTAGACCCTGCTTTGAACGCATCTTTCTGATAGAGAGGTGTCAGGAATGCATTCATTGCATGTCCATATTCTTTCTGCATCTTCTCCACCTGTTCTTTCGCTTCCTCGTCGTTTTCTGCCGCAACACCAGGAACCGCGCTGTGATCGTAGGTTTCTGCGAGTGCATCCGCGAAAGCATTCTCCTCGTCTGTGTACTGCGGAACACCCAGTTCTTTGAAGTTTTTATAGAGGACGCGCTCAAGGGCAAAGTTGCTCACGGTATCGGCAAGTCCGTCGATAAATTTCTTCTCGTAAGTAGTCTCCGTCATCAGAGCCGCGCCTTCTGCGATCTTGTCGACACGTTTCTGGAGTTCTACCGCCTCAGCCACATGATTGGAACGTACCATATAGAGGACGCTTGCACGAGGCTGTACCACGTTCGGGCTGCATCCGCCTGCGTCTGTGATCGCATAATGGATCCTTGCCTTGTCGCTCATATGCTCTCTCAAAAACTGCACGCCAATATTCATAAGTTCTACTGCATCAAGGGCGCTTCGTCCCATCTCCGGGGCTCCTGCCGCGTGAGAGGCGATTCCTGTAAACTTGTACTGTGTCTGGATACAGGAGTTGGAGGAACCAGTTGCAACTTCATTGACGTCTTCCGGATGCCAGGTAAGGGCTGCGTCGAGTTTTTTCCAGACTCCGTCACGCGCCATGAATGCCTTTGCAGCACCGCCCTCTTCTCCCGGGCAGCCATAGAGGATCACGGTTCCGGAAATGTCATTTTTCTCAAGATATGCTTTCACTCCAAGTGCTGCCGCAAAAGCTCCTGCACCAAGGATGTTATGTCCGCATCCATGGCCGTTACCGCCGACGTGGATCTCTTTTCGCTCAGTTGCACCTGCTTCCTGAGAAAGCCCTGAAAGCGCGTCATACTCTGCGAGGATTCCGATATACGGACGTCCGTGGCCATAAGATGCCGCAAAAGCCGTCTCGATATTGCTGGTTCCACGCTCCACTTCGAATCCCTCTTTTTCCAGAGCTTCGCAGTAGGTTTCGGCTGACTTAAATTCCTGGAGGGAAAGCTCTGCAAATCCCCAGATCTTATCTGCGATACCGGTGATCAGAGATTTTTTTTCTTCGATCGTCTGCAGTGCAGACTGTTTTTCTGCTGTCATAATATAATACCTTCTTTCGACATGATTTATCTTTATTCACGAAAAGGCAACCAGAATCTTCCGGTTACCTTCTCGTTAATCTTTGTTGATTTTATAAAACTTTGGATAAAAATTCCTGCAGACGCGGGTTGCTCGGGTTATCAAAGATTTCTGACGGTGTTCCGTCTACGAGAAGTTTCCCGTCTGCCATAAAAAGTACACGGTTTCCAACCTCTCTTGCAAATCCCATCTCGTGTGTTACCACGACCATGGTCATGCCTTCCTTCGCAAGTTCTTTCATAACATCCAAAACCTCTCCTACCATCTCCGGGTCAAGTGCGGAAGTCGGCTCGTCAAACAGCATGACTTCCGGTTCCATTGCAAGTGCGCGGACGATCGCAACACGCTGTTTCTGTCCGCCGGAAAGCTGGATCGGATATGCATTGGCACGGTCAGCAAGTCCTACACGCGCAAGAAGCTCCAGAGCTTTTTTCTCGGCATCTTCTTTGGAAACACCTTTGACCTTCATAGGTGCCAGGATCATGTTGTCAAGGATCGTCATATGCGGGAACAGGTTAAAATGCTGGAACACCATTCCCATTTTCTGACGAAGATCGTCGATGTTGAGCTTTACAGTCTTGCCGGAAGCGTCCTTGTATTTCTTCTTGGTGATATCCACACCGTTGAAGATGATCTCACCGTCTGTCGGCTCTTCCAGAAGGTTCAGGCTTCGAAGAAAAGTGGATTTACCGGAACCTGACGGTCCGATGACTACCATAACATCACCTTTGTTGATGTTGACTGTCACATCATCCAGAGCCTTGATCGCGCCCCTGTGATAATGTTTCTTGAGGTTTTTTACCTGGATCATACTATCGTTTGTCGCCATGGCTCATTCTCCTTTCGAAATATGCGATCAGTTTGGAGGTCGGGAAGCACAGGCAGAAATAGATCGCTGTTGCTACCAGCAGAGGCTCGATGATGATAAAGGTCGCACCTTTGACTGCGTTTACTGCAGACATGATATCCTGTACACCGATGGTGTATGTAATCGCAGATTCCTTGATGATAACAACGAATTCATTTGCAATCGCCGGAAGGATATTCTTGAGTGCCTGCGGAAGAATGATGTAACGCAGGTTCATTGTCTGAGAAAGTCCCAGAGAACGGGCTGCCTCTGTCTGTCCCTGATCGATGGACTGGATACCTGCACGGATGATCTCACAGAGGTAAGCACCGGAGTTCATTCCAAGTGCAACGACACCAGGGAAAAATCTGTTGAATTTGATAAATCCAAACATCTGGAAAGACGGAAGGTCGATCATTCCGAACACACCATAGTAGATGATGAAGATCTGTACCAGTACAGGTGTGGAACGAAGGATCTCAACGTATGCAGTTGCGATAAAAGAAAGGGGATTGAATTTTGAGAGCCATACCAGCGGTCCTCCCTCTCTCAGATGTCCATTACGGTCTACTGCGAGAGCGCGGAACGGACGGATGTTTGACATACGCATCAGCGCAAGGATCAGTGCGAGCACAAAACCGATCGCAACGGTGAACAGGGATAACAGTACAGTTACCAGAAGTCCCTGTCTGAACAGCTGTGCATATGGGGCAATTTTGCCAAAATTAGATAATTTAATAAAACTGTCCATAAAAATTCCTTTCTTAATAATGTAATAAATTGATCGTCAGCAAAATTCCTCCCCATCAGTTCTGGGGAGGAATCCATTATCCATTGCTTGTATTACCAGTCAGGTTGATCTGCTTATTCAGCATCTTCTGCAGTGTCATCTGTCTCCGGAACTGCACCGTTGTCGTCCAGTGTTCCTTCATATGTCTGACCTGCTGCAAGCTCTGTTGCATCTGCGATGAATTTGTCCATGGAACCGTCATCAAGTGCATCTGCGATCGCTGCGTTTACAGCTTTGAGAAGTGCATCGTTTCCTTTTGAAACACCGATTGCAGATCCTACGGTATCATACGGTACATCACATACGATCACAAGATCCGGATAGTTCTTCTGATAGCTCTCTGCTACTGCTGTCTCGATGAATGCACCATCCATCTTACCTGTCAGAAGCTCTGTGATAAGGTCAGTAACCTTAGGAAGAGATACGATATCAGCATCCGGTGTGTTCTCGTTTGCAAGATCAAGCTGGATAGAACCTGTCTGTGCTCCGATGGAGTAATCCTTGTTGTTTGCATCTTCAAGAGATTTGAACTGATCTGCTTTGTCTTTGACAGTTACGAAGGACTGTCCACCCTGATAGTACAGGTCTGAGAACTCCATAGCATCCTCACGTGCCGGATCTGGGGAAAGACCAGCCATGCCAAGGTCTACGTTCTTCTGAGCAAGTTCGCTTAATACACCGTCAAAGTCCATCGGAACTACTTCCAGTTCCAGTCCCATCTTGTCTGCGATGTACTTAGCCAGATCCATGTCAAATCCTGCCAGTGTCGGGTTGCCGTCATCATCGATAGAATAGAATTCATACGGTGCGAAGTCCGGGCTTGTTGCTACTGTAAGTTTGCCATCTGTAACGGTCTCTACATCGTCTGCTGCAAATGTCGGTACTGCCATAGATACAGTCATAACTGCACCAAGAGCGATTGCTGTGATTTTCTTTAAGTTCATCTTCTTTTCCTCCTCGTTTTCCTGGAATATTTATGCAGGAAAAATGCATAATTCCTCTTCATTTTTCTTATTGTATCATAATCCGCAGAAAATACAAGCAATTCTTTCTTTTAGTGCAATACAAAAATTTTAGCATTGTCGCTTTTTACGCAGAAATGCACTTCTCATACTTGCATATTTTTCTGTATTTTCTTATAATAGAAAGAAACACTTTCATAATTTAAAATATTGCAGTAAATTTTTCCTGTTTTTTCGGATTATTTTCTGTAATCTTTTTTCGAAGGCAAAGGGGGAAGAGTTATGGGAATGAATCAGACACCTGCTTCTGAACGGGTACATATCAGTTTTTTTGGAAAAAGAAATGCCGGAAAATCGAGTGTGATCAATGCTGTGACCGGGCAGGATCTTGCGATCGTTTCTTCTGTGATGGGAACTACGACGGATCCTGTATACAAATCCATGGAACTGCTGCCGCTTGGCCCTGTGGTTGTCATTGACACACCGGGGATTGATGATGAGGGCGAACTTGGTGCGCTTCGCGTGCGCAAAAGCTATCAGGTCCTGAACAAGACGGATATTGCGATCCTGGTCGTGGACAGCACCACTGGAAAGGGTGAAGAGGAATTTGCGCTTCTTCATAAATTCCATGAGAAGCACATTCCGTATCTTGTTGTTTACAATAAGATTGATCTTCTTTCTGTCGAAGAGATCAAGAATCTCGCAATGTCAGTCCGCGCCGGGGAAGTTCTGGCCAGTGCAGCTGATGGCATGAACATCCAGGAACTAAAAGAAAAGATCGCCACTCTGAAACCGGAAGATACACACCAGTATCCACTGATCCAGGATCTGATCGAGCCGCTTGATCTGGTGATCCTGGTCGTCCCGATCGACAAGGCCGCACCGAAAGGCCGTCTGATCCTGCCGCAGCAGCAGACGATCCGTGATATTCTGGAACGTGGCGCACTTTCCCTTGTTGTGCGGGATACGGAGTTAAAAAGTACTCTGGATCATTTTCTGGCGCAGGGTGTCTGTCCGAAACTGGTTGTCACTGACAGCCAGGCATTTGCGCGTGTTTCAAAAGATGTGCCGGAGAATATCACTCTGACTTCGTTTTCTATTCTTTTTGCAAGATATAAAGGAGAACTGGAGACACAGCTGAAAGGCGTTGCCGCACTTTCTTCTATCGAGGATGGCGACCATATCCTGATCGCAGAAGGATGTACGCATCATCGTCAATGTGGAGATATTGGAACCTGCAAGATGCCTGAGTGGATCCGAAACTATACAGGAAAAGAACCTGTATTTGAATTTACTTCCGGCACAGAATTCCCGGATGATGTTTCTTCCTATAAAATGGTCGTTCACTGCGGCGGCTGCATGCTGAATGAACGCGAAATGAAATACCGCATCGCCTGCTGCCAGGATCAGGGCGTGCCGATCACGAATTATGGTATTCTGATCGCACAGGTGACTGGAATTCTGAAACGCAGTCTCGGACCGTTTCCGGAAATGCAGGAGCTGGTTCCGTAAGTTCTTTTGATTTTCAAAAGAGTTTAGGCGTTATTCATAATAATTTTGAGTATTTTTTAGTTAAACTTCACAAAACTATAACATTTTTCCGTTATACTATGGTTCTATGATGTTGGAAAGTTTATCCAGCTTTTTAGTTTTTTACTAAAGATACTGTAACTGAATGGGGAGAATATTAATAAATAGGAGGACTTTTATGAAATTTACAAAAATGCACGGGATCGGCAACGATTATGTATACGTGAACTGCTTCAAGGAAACAGTAACCAATCCATCTGCTGTGGCGAAATTCGTCAGCGACCGCCATTTCGGAATCGGATCAGATGGTCTGATCCTGATCAAACCGTCTGACGTGGCAGACTGTGAGATGGATATGTACAATCTCGACGGCTCTCAGGGTGCTATGTGCGGAAATGGAATCAGATGTGTTGCCAAGTATGCTTATGATTACGGCATCGTCAACAAGACCAGCATCTCTGTTGCAACCAAAAGCGGTATCAAGTATCTGGATCTGACACTTGGGGATGACGGCAAAGTTGCCCTCGTTAAAGTAAATATGGGATCCCCGATTCTGACAGCAAACCAGATTCCGATCGTTTCCAGCAAGGAACAGGTCATCGACGAACCGCTGGATGTAGATGGTACTACTTACCGTATCACAGGTGTTTCCATGGGAAATCCACATGCGATCGTATATATGGATGACATTGACAATCTCGAAATCGAAAAGATCGGTCCGAAATTCGAAAACCACATTGATTTCCCGGACCGTATCAACACAGAATTCGTCAAAGTCATTGACCGCCACACACTCCAGATGCGTGTCTGGGAACGTGGCTCCGGCGAAACCCTCGCCTGCGGCACCGGTGCCTGCGCCGTAGCCGTAGCCTCCACCCTGAACGGACTCGTTGACGAAGGCGAACCAGTCACCATCAAACTCCTCGGCGGCAACCTCCAGATCTTCTGGAACCGCCAGGAAAACCTCGTATATATGACAGGGCCGGCTACTACCGTTTTTGATGGGGAGATTGATCTTTCATTTCTTAAGTAGTCTGTAACAAAAAAGCACTGAACTCATGACACTATCATGGTTTTCAGTGCTTTTTCTTATTATTCCACATTATTTTTTAATTCATATTCTGCCTCTATTTCTGTTTTCTCATTCTCAAGTTCAAGGCAAATCTTTTCGTACTTCGTAGCGAATTCCCTATCTGTCATTTGTTCTGCTTTGAATTGCTCTAATGTTTTCATATTTTCGCAGTCCTTCTCGATAAACGTGATTTATAGTTGCCTGAGCGTGCTCCAGTTCTTTCTTTTTGATAATCGCTTCGCGGTCGATCAGGATTGCGAGCATTTCGTCTACTACGTCCTCCGGGCGGGGATCAGAGACCCGGTAGAGGTAGCCTAACATCCGCGTAGCCGTATAATCCGTATTCATCTGCCTATAAGCAATTTCCCGGCAAAAGTCGTCCGGATACCCCTTTTCGCACAACACATGATAAAGTTCATCTGATCTGGATTCCATTCTCCTACACCTCCATTCCATCTTCACCACTACAAATAAAAAAAGAAACAAAAAAAGATGGCATCACCCTCTACGAAAACCACCTTAACTCAATCATAACCTCACAATTCTCAACCTCAGTAAAGTCAACACCCTCCCGTCCTCCACAACGAAGAACTCTGTATCTTTCCTACTACCATTCGTCCCGTCGAAAGCCCAGGCGAGGGGTGTGCCGAGGGGACTGCGAAGTCCCCTTGGCGATTATTTTCGGCTTCTCAAGCCAAACATTTCCTCTTCCTAAGAGAAATACTTCTCCTTTATGATCTCCACCGGCATCTCCTCACCCGTCCAAAGCTTGAAGGACGCAGCTCCCTGATACAGCAGCATGTACATACCGTTACCAGTTTTGCATCCTGCTTCCTTTGCTTCACGGAGCAGTCTTGTTTCCTGTGGATTGTAAATTACATCGAATACAAACAGATCCTTATGGAACATACTTGTATCTGTGATGATCGTTCTGTCTACATTCGGAGCCATTCCAACAGAAGTACCATTTACAAGGATTGCGCTCTCTGCGATAGAAGCACGAAGTACTTCCGGATCTGAGAAGTCATGCAGAGTTACCTTGCACTCTGTGCGCTCATTCAGTTTCGCAACGATCTCCTCAGCTCTTCCGAAGAAGTTGTCTCTCACGTTAAATACATTGATCTCTGCTACGCCATCCAGTGCAGCCTGTACCAGAATCGCTGTAGCTGCTCCGCCGGCACCGAGAAGAGTCATTTTCTTGCCGATGATATCTACACCGTTCTCAGCAACTGCTCTCATAAATCCAACACCGTCTGTTGTGTAAGCAGTCAGCACGCCGTTATCATTAACGATCGTATTGCATGCTCCTGAAATCTCAGATGCAGGAGATACTTTATCTGCAAGTTTGCACATGATATTCTTGCCCGGCATGGTAATGTTCCAGCCTCTTGCGCCCATGGTACGAAGCCCCTGAACTGCTTCCGGCATCTTATCTTCCGGTACATCAAATGCAAGATATGTATAATCCAGCCCCAGCTGATCGCATGCTTCATTGTGCATTTCCGGAGAAACACTGTGTGCGACCGGGCTTCCAAGTAAACATAATAATCCGGTGTGTCCTGTGATATGTTTTGACATAATCCATATTCCTTTCCGCGTATCAAAATTTGGCGATTTCACTCACCTGTATATAGCTCTCATTATACACACTTTAAAGTGATAAAGCAAGCAGAACATTTAAAAAAGCCACAGAGACGAAGTTTCGTCCCCATGGCTTTCCTGGTTTCTATTTAGATTCCAAGTTTTTCTTTCATGTAATCTACCGGAGTATCTTTTCCAGTGTAAAGTTTGATGGCGATGAGTGCCTGGAACAGCATCATGCTCATACCATTGTAAACTTTTTCGCATCCTGCTT
>OLRS01002070.1_pt1 | contig 16888 bp, 17 predicted proteins | sample 1673171 | NCBI WGS metagenome assembly OLRS01 (sample SAMEA3136762, study PRJEB25190) | human gut metagenome | biome: human gut; feature: human-associated habitat; material: faeces | place: Austria | collected 2013
AGTCGAAGTTCTGACGCAAACGTGGATTCTCCATAGCCTGTTCCAATAATTTTCCAAAAAATTCTTTATCAAATTCCATAATTGTTATTTTTCAATGATACGAGATATTCCTCATGTAAATGGTAGTATTTTTTCATAAACAAGATGTAAGTAATAGCCAATACAACCAATGTGCCAATCAAATACAGCCAATGAGCAAACATTGTATTAGGACAGAAATAGATAAATCCAAAAGAAATCACTAACTGCATAACCATATACAGTGACGTCACTTTTACATGCCCAATTTTTAATTCATTAGCCATAATCTGATAAGCATGCTTACGATGCGCCTCGCCCAAGTCCTCGTGCAACATAATACGATGTACAATAGTTAGGCAACCATCCACACCATATACTAATAAGAATATCAGCCAAGTAATATCCCCTGTCTTAATTATCACATTCCCCAACAGAAACAACATGATAAAGGCAATACCAATAGAGCCGACATCCCCAGCAAAACATTTGGCCTTACCTTTCGGACGGAAATTAAAAGTACAAAACACCAATAAAGCGAGAATCGTTGATATAATCAAACTCTGTTTTATAAAAGCACCATTCATATTCACCAATGCCAACGGAATCAATACAGCCAAAGAGTATCCTGCCGTAATGCCATTAATTCCATCCATAAAGTTTATTACATTCGTTGCACCGACATATACTATTAGTGCCAATAGTATAATCCACCACATTGACCAATGTAATATACCAAGTTGGTAGAATGCCATTGCCGCAGCTGTAAATTGAGCGACCAATCTTACAGAGTCCGGTAATGAATGGATATCATCTACAAAGCTAACGCCTGCCACTAATGTCAGACCTACTAGAAACCAAGGATATTGAAACCCAAAAAAGGCACTCCAAACCCATACACCAATCAAAAAGATTATACCTCCACCACGTAATACAATCGTAGAGTGTGATGAACGTTCGTTGGGCTTGTCAATGATGTTACATTGGTCCGCAATCTTAAAGTAGACCATTTCTAAGGCCAAAAGGATCACTAAAATAATTCCGTAAGTTAGGTACGCATTCATAGATCACTTTTATTTCTGACTAAAACTCCTAATTGTATACATCAATCCTTCTTTCGCTCGTATCGGCATCCTGTCTATACCGAGAGCAGTTTTTATCTTCGCATTGCTCACTACATAGTTTTCCGTAAGTTTCTTCATTCGAAAAGGGTTAAGTGGAAGATGTAACCAGCCCCCCACTTTTGCCACTCCATTCATCAGACCTTTCGGTATATGCCAGATATGTGCTTTCTTTCCGAGAGCCTCACATATCACTTGAATCAATTCATTAGTCGAGAGAGCTTCATCATCCCCAATGTGGTAGATACCGGAAGGTACATCCTTAATTAAGAGTCCTTCAACTACTACACAGAGATTTCCTATGCTGGTGAATGACCGGTGATTTTGAAATGATCCAAGAGGCCATGGAATACCTTTGTCTACCACACCATAAAGGAGATTGAGATTGCCCTTGTTCCCAGGACCGTGAATCATACAAGGCCTCATAATATACACCTGCTTATCTTTTATAATGGAATCACTATCGTTAAAATTGTGATACGGACGTTTAAGAGCCTCAGGAGCGAAATGTTCGATAATATAATCTTCCGCTTTTATCTTGCTCTCTCCATAAGGACCTACAGGAGTAGGAACGCATTCTTCCGTAAGGAACTCGCCTTCGACCCTATCCGCAGCACTCTTTACTGTAGAGAAGAATATAAACTTCTTTGCAGACTTACTAGTAAGAAACCAGTCAAAGATACGCTGAGTAAGCCCTGTGTTTACTTTGAAGTACACATCTGCTGCGCTCTTATTACGGGTGTCGTGAGCCTTACCAGCCAAGTGAATAATAGCATCAATTTTTTGAAAATCAAGAAGTTGACTCTGTCCCAAACTTGTAGATGGAAGATCCTCCCAAAAGAAAGTTTTCTTCACCCCCTCCTTCTTCGGAGCCACAATGTCCAAACCAAAAATCGTATGCTCAGGTACCAAAGCCTTCACCAAATTTGAGCCTACGAATCCGTGTACACCAGTAATCAATATATTCATGACCTTTCTTTTATTCTAGGATTAATTATATCTGCTGCCTTATACATTAACTCTCGAATAAGCGATGGCATGCAAGCCCGCACCAATGGATAACAAACACCAACATATGCAATAGGTGAACATTTGCATCGCCATGCTCCTTTTAAGCCTACCTTAGCTCTCCACCAACCTACCTTCACGGTATTTCTCAAAATACTATCTTTGAAGAAACGATAATACAATAAAGGCTCTTCTATATTTTTGCACTTAATAAGATTTTCAACACACCTAAACCAAAGTTCATAGTCATCCTGTCGAGGACCTGAATTAGGGTTATAACTGCCAACTCGCAATAGTGCTGATTTCTTAAACGAAACTGTAGGATGAATAAACGGACACGTCCACACTTGCCTATAAATCTCGCTTTGATTTACAGGAACTGTCATCGCTTTTATCTCCACACCTTCTTCATCCATCATAGTGGCATATGAACCTACTAATTCTAAATCTGAATTTCTCGAATATTCTTCCAAAGTTCTCTCAAAACGATTCTTATAGCAGAGATCATCGGTATCCATGCGAAATACAATTTCGTTACGACATTTCTCAAGACCAATATTAAGGGCTGTACTCAAACCTTGATTATTATCTTGAGGATATACATCGAGAGATGGGTATATTTTCCTGAATCTTTCAACAACAGCCAACAGTTGCTTTCCCACAGGGCCGTCAAGAACGAGAACAACCTGATCCGGTGAAATTGTTTGCTCGAACACACTCTTAAGTGCAAGGTTTAAATATAGTGGATTTTCTTTGCAATACAAAGACATCAATACTGAGAATTTCTCCATATTAATCAACAATTGGTTACAAATTATATTGTTTGATTATTTTACGTTTTCATAGCAATAATTTCAACTTATAGTAAGGATTTATAGAATACACCCACTGGATTTTATTTAATTAGACGTATCTTTCGTTTGCCTGTAAGCGTCCAATTCTGACGCATCGTATAGGTAAAGCCTCTTTTCCAGATTTCCTCTTAAATAAATCAAAAATTGGGGCTGTTTTTAAATATTATTAGTATTGATTCCGACTCTCATCGACAACAGGTTCTCATAATACCTGCTACCGTTAACAACTTCACGGAAAAAATTCTTCAAATATTCCAAAGCTGACAAACCGTTCATACGACAAGTCGATATCAGCATTTGATAGGCTGCCAATAGATTTGCCATACGGCTACCGACAAAGAAAAGTGAGTTCATGCAAAGATATCACCTTAATTTTGCAACACATCAATTAACTATAGCCTTGCGTAACCTATATGCTTACTTATAAAATTTCTGTACTTCACAAACAGCAATGCCAACGAGAGTTTTTTCTGTGTCAGCAGATATACCTTTTTCCATTTTTTTATCAGAAATTCGAGACAACTCTTGTTTATCACCAATTGCCGCCTAAGATATTTTGTAAAATAAATTATTATTAATCCTGTATGCATATAATGTATTCCTACTCATTATCTCTTTGGTATGTAAATGACTGTCCTCCAAATTTCACGTAAAGTGAACGAAAAGTATAAAACAAACACTTGGGAATATGTTCCTGTACAAAAGTCTTACACCATAACTTTATCTCATACAATAATGACTGAATCTCGCGGTCTCCCTCGTATATTCCAGGATGTTTTTTGAAATATCGAACGGCCTTATGCAATATTTTTCCCTTACGAACTACATCCAAAATTTTATAGTTTTCTTCATAACTTACCAAACAATTAGCACCATACTCAACTGCACTCTCATGAAGAGTAACCTCAAACATCCAAGCAGTTCTAGATTCCCTTACGCAAAATTCAAAGAACTTCTTTGACCAAAATCCAGAATACAAGTTCACACTATAGTTTGCTTCATTAATAATATGATATAATTTGGTCTCTCCATCAAGCTTTTCCCCAGTTGCATTCGTCGGTTTTTTAAACAAACGTATGTAGTCATACCCACCAGACACCATCAAATCAACAAGGTGTTCCATTCTGTTGTTATCCACTTTCTTAATTAGAAAATAATCATCTAGAGTAACGAAAACATAATCCGTTTTGACATACTGAAGTGCATATTTCAGTCTATCGCTCCATTCTAGATCTGATCCTGCCGCAATAATCTGCACATCAGAAAAAGTATACTCGGTAGGCTTGTCTGTTACTATGAACGTTTCAAAATCTCTTTCCGGCCAATTCTCACGGAAAAGCTTAAGGTTTGCATCCCATAAATCACTGAACTTATCACACGAAAAGATCAGACATGTTATAGTATCTTTCAGCATATTTTATATTATTTACTTATTGCTCTATTAACAACAGTCATAAACATCTCACAACTCCTATCTACATTGTGATGCTTGTGAGTCATTACAATCTGTTGCTCATAATATTCTTTCTGCTTTTTGGGTGTCGAAAGCATTTCTCTGATAACTGCTTCCAAACCTTTCTTGTCTGTACATACATACGAAGCCATAGTGCTCTGCATGTACTCAACAATTCCGCATTCTTGTGAACCATAGGTTAATATTGTGACTCCACTCGCCAATGCATCTGCCGCCTTGGTAGAAAGTGAATATCTTGACTCATCAATATCTTTTGGTAAAAAGCCTTCTACAATAACCGTCACATCACTATTCTGCATCTTCTCTTGAACTTGTTCATAAGGAATCATTCCACCATAATATACATTTGGATTATCCTTGAACACTCCGTACTCTAATGGGTTCCTTGATCCAGAATAAACCTCTAATATATATTTTGGATTGATACGGCCCAAAGCATATCCGATGTCGTTCAAAGAATGGTTGCGTCCCATACCAATATTGCCAAAATAAGTAATAGAAGGATTATCTGTATTAACTGGGGCAAACAGTTTGCGTTTTACAGTTGAATTCAGATAAATAGTCTCACCATCCAAGCCCATATCACCATTGTACTTATCACGGATTTTATCACTTATGTATATGGCACTCCCCTTATGTGCAAGCACCTTGCGAATGAGTTTTTTATAGGTTAGTTTGTATAACCAATACAAAGGGTTTAATGAGAAACGAGTATTGAAGTAATAATCATCCAAAATAGAGTTTACAATAGGTATATCATATCGTTCAGCCACATATAATGCAATCTGAGGTATAAAATAGTCATCCGAAAAACTCAGAAAAACACACTCTGGCTTAAACTCATCAAGCCATTTATTCAAAGCTTCTGTACACCAGAATCTCTTTCTCCAAAGCAGGCCTCTCAGGAGATGTGTAAGCGGACTATGCCTTAAACCGAACTGGTATGCACGAGGCGCAGATAATGTCTCATCAGTTCTTTGGTTTGATTCGCTCGAATCCGGCAATTCATCATAGTTATACACTTTACCCGTCTTAATGCGTTTTCCTTTCCAACGTTGAAGCATACGATAGTCTGTAATTTGAAACAGAGTACCACAATGCCCTTTTACTGGTGATTGAGGCTTACAGAATATCTGCGCTATATTTTCCTTTTCCCAATAGTGGAAAAATGCATCAAACGACCGTGATTGATCTTTGGTGCTATATGGAGTTGTTCCCACTATCAACAATCTTGGATGTGTCATATATTTTATCTTCAAAAAAGAATTTTGTTCAACAAGTTATTCGTTTCAGGTTTCTTAATGCAAAAGCCACTCAATGCAACTATTACGATAAAATTAGCAAACAAAATAATACATCCGATAGCAGACAATGCTAACGGTGCTATAAACAACTTCAGTATACACAATGAGAAGTCATGAATAAGATAGATTTCAAGAGAGTGTTTACCTACCCAATTTAGAAATTTGAGAGGGTTCGTTTTGCATACAGTAAGTAATTTAGTATGTTGTTCCTTTGTAGAATCTTGATTATTAAACAAACCATTCCTATTGTAAGCAGGTAATTGACAGCTAGCAATCTCATCCCCTCCAATGTTCCGAATTGTGGAGTTACTGTCATTTGAATCATATTGAGAACCAGATAATGCGTCAAGTAGATCTCCAAAGAATAAACTCCTGTCCAATGAACTAATTGCAAAAGTTTGTTTCCACTACTGTATATCCCTATAAACAATCCAATTATAGATATGCAGCCAAATAATGATGTAATGAAACGAAGCACAATAATCAAAGCGTCTCCATTATCATCATGAAAGTTAAAACGAAGAATCATTGTCAACCATATTACCAACGAAATTGTAATAACTCCGTTGACTAAGCTTGACGATTTCTTAAGCGCAAGAAACTTGTCCTGCAATTGACCATATAAATAGCCCAACAAGTAGATTGGGATATAATACAATGTCAATTTTATGCAGAAGAATGACAAACCTGCAATATAACCAATAACACCAAGAACAATCATACCCACTCCACATAACGTTAGATGAATCAACATATTCCAAGTTGTGGACTTAGAGATTTTGTTACTAGCATAATCAGCAAGTCCATAGATCATATTGATTGTCCAAATCGTTGCAAGGAACCAATAGCCCGAATCCATATGCCATAAGAGCCACTTAATATCGAGATAATTAGTCTGTTGGAAAATCAGTCCTCTAATGACGAATGACCAAACTGCCCATGGCAATATATACGCAAGAGTACGTTTCTTAACAAATACCCATAGTTTGTCACGTGTCGTCAAAGGTTTACTGTATTTAGTAACATAGCCACTAATAATAATAAATAGTGGCATTTGCAACGTCCAAATAACTTGAAATAAGAAAGTATCATTAAAATTCGCAGTGCTTCCAGACAAGGTATGTCCTAACACAACTAACAACATGGCGAAGCCACGAATAATATCAACAATTTTATTTCTCATCATGAATATTATCAATTTAAATTAGAGATCTGAACCTAATTTGTAAGGAACAATATCAAACTGACTAGGCAATAAAACAGTAAAATAGAAAATTGCAATCATCAAAGCAATAAACACGACCTTTATTATTTTACGATTATCGGTACTTAGTCTACTAAATAATTCCGGTATTAGAATTAAAAATACTAACTCATAATATGTTGCTGCCCTCATTAAGATGGATCCTGAAAATGCAACAAGAAATAAAATAGAAATGGCAAGTATATTTGCATAATTTTTTATTGATAGGGTTATAAACTCATCTTTTGCCTTAAACGTATTACGAATTCCTGTATACCCATTTCTGTCATTCTTAGAAACTACAATAGAAATAACGAGAAAAACTAATAGCATTACAAAACTTGAACCAATAGTAAGCGAAGAGTTGAATTCGTAATTTGTTATTTCATTATTCTGCAGATTTCTTAATATAGAACCACTTTGCATAAAAGCCCCAATGCCTATAATAGTATATAGAAATCCCCACCACAGATTAATAGGAATTCTCATAATTAAATAAGCTGCAAAAAATACCATGGCAGACCTATGAATTAATGATGCAACTGCTACCAACATTAAAAATTCTAGGAAAGGCTTGATTCCATTCTTTTGCGCAGTAAGAAATGCGGATAAGCATAATGACATCGCCATGGATTGCCTTAATCCTGACATATGAAATACAAAAAACTGAAAGCACACATAAATAACAAGGGAAAGTGCTACATCCTTAGAATATTTGTATATATATTGAGCTAGAGGAAACAGAATAATAAAATTGCAGAAAAACAAAAACTGTCTAAATGTCATTCCAAGCTCATTTCCCAATTTCATCAAAAACACATATCCAGGTTCCATCCATACCCAAGATGCATCAAACCACTTATTTCCTGCGGTCATTTCATATACATCCGAATAGCCCTGTAAATCTCTACCAACAGAATAGTCACGTAATGAAAATATCAGAAACAGCATACTGAAAAAAACGACCGTTGAATATTTGCGTTTTTTGGGGTTGTTTTTATCAGATCCAATATAGACAGAAATAAATGCTATCAAAATCAACAGGAATATATATACACTCATAACTAGAAAATAGAGTTATACAAATTAATATAATGAATAAAGCACTTTTTGCTATCAAAATGCTCAATAGCATACTGAGTGCAATTGGACGACAAACAAGTGGTAGAGTTAATAACTTTTAGTATAGATTCTACCATAGCCGACTTGTCGCCTTTTTCTACGACCCATCCTGTAACCCCTTCCATAACCAGTTCAGGACTTCCCCCTGTCCTATATGTTATGACAGGAGTTCCACATGCCAAAGATTCCATGTTAACTGTAGGACATGTATCAGTATATGTAGTATTGACCAAAGCTATTGCGGAAGAATAGAAAGCAGCCAAATCTGAAGCACTATTTGTACGCTCAACACCAATTATGCCATCTGGAAGATCTATAATTTCTTCTTTAGTCAATCCTACCAATACAATTTTAATATCAGAGGGTAATTGTTTACGAATTACATAAAAGTCGGATAGACCTTTGTAAGCCCCCCATGGAGAAGCTACTCCTAATACATACTTAGAAGATTCCAATCCTAGAGTTCGCATCTGACTAGATATTGGAGTAGGTTTAAACACACTCATATCTATTCCATTGTATATAACTTGGCTGTTGACATTCCTCAAATAGGATTGTTTGAGTAGTCCTTCAAGCCAATGTGAAACAGGAACCATAGTCATTTTTTCTGCCACAGACAAGAATAAACCACGCTTTCTTATCCATCCTTGAGCACTTCTATCAACGTATGTTGCAGGATAAGATTTCAAATATTTGCATCCCCCACATCCAGTCATCCATTTATTACATTTAACAAGATCAAAATGAGCGCACCTACCTGTGAATGACCAACAGTCATGTAACGTCCAAACCACCCTAATACCTTGTCTTTCAATATAATGAAACAGCATAGGATAATTTACAAAGTGCCCATGAATATTATGAATATGCACAATATCAGGATTCACTCTGTTCATAAAGTGCAGCAAACGTCTTGTGGCTATAATAGAAGCTAATCCCTCTGCATCTATAAGGCGAGATAATACATTATGAACATAATAATTCACCTTGCCTGCAATTTTAAAAGCCCCAGAATAGTCGCTTTCACCATGACCAAAAGCAATATAAGCTTCATGTCCTTGTGATTTCAGAATATCAGCAATATTGGTACAGATACGACCGGTACTTCCACTACCACAACGCCCATTGATAAAAAGAACTTTCATTAGAATTTATTTTTTCACAAAACTCGCAAGTAATTGTCTTTCTTCTTTATCTAAACCGATAAGAACTATAACAGTAACCAAGAATATCTCAGAAAGAACTATACCCAAAATATGCCCCCATATTGGGAATAACGCAGGATTGTATAAGATATAGAAAACGAGAAGAGGAACTGATATAAATCCTATTTTTATGAAAGAAATTTCAATAAATTGACGAATATCAAAATCAAAAATTCTTTTTAAAAGATAGAGTCTTATGAAAGCAAGAAGGAAACTGATACAACAGAAAACATTTAATATTGCGAATGGGGTTGCTCCAAGCTTATAGCAGACAAAGGAAATAGGTAATCCCAATAAAGTGAAAGAATGAATAATAATCTGATAGTTCTTGATATTGCCAGTTGCATTTACTAATGCTGGAATCCCCTCTCCAAGGCAACCCAGAAGAGCCCCCAAAATCATCAAACGACAAAATGTTGCGGAACCTTCAGGTACTTCTTTAAGCCAAATACTCAGTAAAAACTCCATTTCAAGTAGGACTGGGAATGCTACAAAACACATCAAGATAAAAGTGTACTTAGAGATATAGCTAGTAAGCTTGATTGAGCGTCCGGAATTACCACCACTAAAATTCTTAGTAATTTGAGGAACAGCTGCACTATTAAGACTTCGAGCAAATACCAATACAAAGCTTTCAATTTGTATTGCAACAGCAAATGCAGCATTTACCACAGTACCAAAGAAAAAATTAATGACAACAGCACTACCTTGAGACTTACCAACTGACGCCATAGCTCCAAACATAGTCCAAAAAGCATACTGAAGCATCTCTTTTATAAGTTTCGCATCTTTATAAACTGTAGGTTTAATCACACTCCAATAATGCATTACACAATAACCAGCATATAAAACACATGACAAGAGTGTATATGAAAGCATTATCATACTATACAGTCGCAAACGATTTGTATCGGAATATATAAGCAGTATTATTACACCAAGTTTAATGGACTGTGAGATAATATCGATGACAGCATTAATAGTAAATTTTTCATACGCTACCTGTAATCCTTGGAAAGGCACAAATAAAGTAGATAGAGCTGCAGTAAAAATGGAAATATGGAAAACAAATATAGCATCCGATATCTTATCGGGGACGATATTAAGGTAATTATATATATACCAATCTCCCACAGCTATACCAATCGCAATTAATCCTATAGCAAAAACAGCATGAATTAATAAGCTCGTATTAAATATCTTATTAGGATTTCCACCTCCTTTTTTCCCAATCTCAAAAGCTAGATACCTATATGTAGTTGCCAACATTGCCGTATTGACAACATTCAAAAGTGTTACAATACCACCTACAACATTATAAAGACCAAAATCTGATGCACCCAATGCGTCCAAAACGACTCTGGATGCTATAATATTGACCATACTCACAACGCATAGTCGCAAAAAAATTACAACACTATTTATTGCAATTCTCTTATTATCATTCATATTGTGAAATCTGTTTCTTTATTAAATCCCAATCTAAATCAAACACAAGCATGTGATGCTTCTGATCATGTGCAGAATCCACAACTACAGTCATTCCATCTCGACTCAACTTTGGGTGTAAATCACATGATGCAGGGTTCTTATCGTAGTAGGCATTAAAGGCTCCTAACAACAGATATTTACTAGTTTGCAAATCATACACATATAGCCGCTGACAATGGTACTTATCAGGATATGTATCTGTAATCATGTAGCGACCATCAGGTGTGAATGAAGGATGACCATCGGTCAAAAAGGGATCCACGTCGAACACCCGCTCTAAACAGTATTTCTTATTCTGTGTATAGTATTGATAGGTTGTAATTCCGCCCTTCATCTTTAACAATGTGCGAGTTGGAAGTACATTCCTTGCAACCATCTTTGCGAATAGAGCCATGGAGAATTTTGGTTTAGATCTCAATTGGAGAGGAACAGATTTAATCTTATCATCTGGTTCAAAATCTTTCTCGTTTACCTTTCCTCTGGTAGGGTAAGCATAGATTACAAAATCATTGCCATTCCACCCAAAATGCGACCATTGCGTATTTTCCCATCCATCAATACTTTGCATATCCAAAGTGGATGCATCAATTATAATAAGTCGAGTCTTATAAGAATAGACATTCGCCACTGAAGAAAATCTGTGTAAAACACAAAATTTTGTTCCATCTTGATTTATCATTATATGCTCCAACCAATGTTTCGCTTTTGTAAAATAAGGTTTGGGATCTAATGATAAGATGTCTTGAATTGAAATAATTCGCCTTCTTGTATTGCTGACTAAATCTATTTCGAAGATGCCATCACCTTCAAAAATGAAGCCATCCTTGCTTTTATCTTTCACAGATTGATAATGATACGCACGACACCAATGCGCACGCTCCATATCCAATGTTATCGACTTCTTACCACCTGGCATAATGCCATATACTGCCCAATCTATTTTGCGATCATTCCCAGTTTTTGTATTATGGATAATAGTAATATGATGATTGTTTTCTGAAGTATTGTAGATAATCTCATCATCGCTCAACCATTGAGCCATACACCCTTGCTGCCAATTCCAAGAATCAGAGAATCCGACATGATGCCATTCACCAGATGGTATTTCATAATATCCAACTTCAACTTTCAAGTCAGCCCTAGGAGGTACACCATCTTCAGTAATACGGTTACATAATAATTTCCTATGATTGCTTGTCAAAGTATCATAGTTATAATAGCCAAACCATTCTGAAAATCTATCAGATGGGGTCTCAAATACCTTCTTTATATATTTTGATATTCTATAATCATTCATTATATTGACTTTGGAGTATATTTTGTCATATCGTGCTTGTTCTCATCATATTTTCCTTTTTGAACATCTTCCACAATCGTATCATAGAACATCGAATTGAGATGCTTTACTTCGAAACAATCATGAGTTCGCTTGTACATCTTCAAACCTATTGCAGAGGCTTTTTCTTTATGATTTAGAACCCACTCAATTTTGTTATGAAGAGCCTCAACGTTACCCTCTGGAACAATCATGTCATCGAATCCTATCTGATAAGGAACTGACCCAGAATCATCACCTATGACAGGCTTCCTTGTTATCTGCGGCTGGATAGCCGCAAGCGAGAATGTTTCAACCCATTCTAGTGTTGTCAAAGGTACATGAATTGCACAATCTACAGCATTCCAATATTTTGCCATTTCAAACCAGTCCACAAAACCTGTTTCTATAACTTTTTCACTGAGGTTTCGCTCTTTAATGATGGCACGCAAACGTTTGAGATCTTCTTCAGAACCTGTACCCATCATAAGGTATTTCCAATCACCGTCAGCAGGAAGAGCTTTGAGTATCACATCAATCCCCTTATCTGCAGAAAAACGGCTTGCAGAACCAAATACATACGTAGAATCGCTAATATCATACTTCTTGCGGATTTCATGTCGTGCTTCTACATCTTCATGAAACCATTCTTCGTTTACCCCCACCTGAGTCTGCATATATAGAGGTCCCTCATAACCTTCGAGGCGGAAACAGGCAACAGCATCCGGATAGTGGCAGAATATGGCATCAAAGTTCTTGCGCACATAATTCCATGTTTGTTTGAGTAGAATATATCTGAAACGACGTTTCAACCATTCTTTGGGTCCGCATTTCGACTTATCTAGCTTCAGATTACTGGCAGGTCCTCTCATGCTAAATAAAGCTAATTTAGCTTTAGGACATACTCGATGACTTACCATTGCTACCTGAATAAGAGATAACATTCGATGTGTTCCCACATGGTAAATTAAATCAGGCTGGATTTCCTTGAATAATTTTTTATAATCAGTAGAGAACCAACTCCAACCGAAGAAATTCAGTCGGAACAGACGAATATGAAAATTTTCTTCATCAATTACTTTTCCGTATACAGTCTCTGCTCCAGAAAATGTGTACTCTTTTGTAGCATACCAATCAGCCTTTACTGGTGTGAGAAGATATACTTCCACATTTTTATAATTTTGGGCAAATAGTTGCCAACGTCTATAATAGTACTCTTTTTGAAAGGAGTGATTAATCAGAACTATTCTTAACTTATTTCCCATGTCTGTATAATTTATTTACAAGCGATCATTCTAGAACCGTTAAACCCAATATAAATAAAACCTTTATTATTTTTAAGAATAAGAAATTCTGTTTATACTCAAGGCCGACTGAAGCAGATTGCCATTTGTACTCAAGCAAGTTTACTAACTTGCCCTTTGTCGTCTTTTTAATCTGACGGAAGAGATCACTAAAGGTATTATTCTGTCGGATCAAGATTATACTTGCGGATGTTGGCGAAGGAGAGATCAAGCAGGCAAAACGAACACCCGATTCCAGACTGCCTACAGAATAACTGTTGTTGCGATATTGGCTATTCCTCCTAATCTAGCACTCACATACATTGTTAGAGAGACCAATACTTCCATCCTCAAAACAACGAAGTATGCAAAGATTCCCATAAACGTATATTTTACCACCTTGAAAAGTTCAGGTTCCTCCTCATTCTCAAAGTCCTTTGCCAACTTGTCCAAATGTGATTTTATGAAGTAAACAAATTTATTAAAATTTCCTCCAAACCATCTTATTGACTATCCCTACATAACTTTGGACTATTTTAATGACCTTTGTAGACACATTCTCATCTATATAGTCAGGTACAGGTATACCATGCTGACCATCTTTACAAAGTTCAACAGCTGCATCTACAGCCTGCAAAAGACTCTTCTCATCAATTCCTGCAATGATAAAGTTACCTTTATCAATAGCTTCAGGACGTTCAGTTGAAGTTCGAATGCAGATAGCAGGAAATGGGTGTCCTACACTTGTGAAGAATGATGATTCTTCTGGAAGAGTGCCACTATCGCTTACCACGGCAAAAGCATTCATTTGGAGGCAATTATAATCATGGAAACCAAGAGGTTCATGCTGGATAACCCGTTCGTCAAGTTTGAATCCACAGGCTGCAAGACGATTGCGAGAACGTGGATGACACGAATAAAGAATTGGCATATCATACTTCTCTGCCATTTTATTGATAGCAGAAAAAAGAGACATAAAATTTTTCTCTGTATCAATGTTTTCCTCACGGTGAGCAGAGAGGAGAATATAATTACCTTTCTCCAAGCCAAGTCTTTGGTGAACATCACTTGCCTCAATTTCAGTAAGATTATTGTGGAGTACCTCGGCCATTGGAGAACCAGTAACATAAGTACGTTCTTTAGGGAGTCCACAGTCGGCTAGATATCGGCGAGCATGCTCAGAGTAAGCCATGTTGACATCAGAGATAATATCTACGATGCGTCGGTTGGTCTCCTCTGGAAGACATTCATCTTTACAACGGTTGCCAGCCTCCATGTGGAAGATAGGGATGTGCAGACGCTTGGCTCCTATAACACTGAGACACGAATTAGTATCGCCTAGCACAAGCACACCATCCGGCTTTGTCTGCGCAAAAAGTTTATAGGAACAGTTGATGATATTGCCACAAGTGGCCCCCAAATCATCGCCTACAGCATCCATATATACCTCAGGCTCTGCCAACTTCAAATCTTTAAAGAATATGCCATTGAGGTTGTAATCGTAATTCTGACCGGTATGGGCAAGAATCACATCAAAATACTGACGACATTTATTGATGACGGCTGCCAAACGGATAATCTCGGGACGAGTACCCACTACGATGATAAGCTTCAACTTACCATTATCCTTGAACTTTATATCTGAATAATCTAATTTGGGTTGTTTTTCCATGATCATTTTTTCACTTTATCAAAGTATGTATCCGGTTTATCCGGGTTGAATATCTCATTGCAGTACATAACCGTTACCAGGTCTTCCGTATCGGAGAGATTGATGATGTTATGGGTATATCCGGGAAGCATGATAACGGATTGTATTTTGTCACCACTTACCTCGTAGTTCAGCACTTCGTCTGTACCTTCCTTGCGGAGTTGGATGAGCCCATGACCGCTGACAACAATAAACTGTTCCCATTTGGTATTGTGCCAATGTTCACCCTTAGTAATACCCGGTTTGGAGATATTTATACTTACCTGGCCACAGTTCAAGGTATGTACAAGTTCTGTAAATGAGCCACGCTGATCTACATTCATCTTCAGATCAAAAATTGCTTTTTCTTTGGGCAAATAACTCAGATAAGTGCTATACAACCTTTTGGCAAACGAGTCTGCCGGGATTTCAGGGATCATCAGCGTCTTTGGCATTTCTGCAAACTGATGCAGCAAATCAACTATTTCACCTAATGTAACCTTATGGGTAACCGGACAATAACAGTATCTGCCATCCACCAATGGATGTACGTCAAGACCTTCAAATTCGCAACGATGTTCCTCGCCTTTCAAGGCATGAATCATCTCGTCTACGAGATCGTCAATATAAAGAAGCTCCAGTACTACACTTGAATCACTGACTTGTATAGGAAGGTCGTTAGCGATATTGTTGCAGAATGTAGCAACAGCACTGTTGTAGTTGGGACGACACCATTTGCCATAAAGATTCGGGAAACGATAAACCAATACCTTGGCTCCTGTATCCTTACCGTATTGTAGAAAAAGATCTTCACCTGCCTTTTTGCTGCGACCGTATTCACTGTTACCGAAACGACCAGTCAGAGAAGCTTGTGCACTGGAAGAGAGCATGACAGGACAAGTATTATGATGTTTCTTCAGTGTATCAAGCAATGTGCTTGCAAAACCGAAATTGCCTTTCATAAACTCGACATTCTCTTTGGGACGGTTCACTCCAGCAAGGTTAAACACAAAGTCGGCTTTCTGACACCAGGCATCTAATTGTTCGGAAGTGGAATCGATATCGTATTCAAAGACCTCCTCAATCTTCAGATCGCCATAGCAACGAGCCTTTCCGTTTTTGATATTATTAAGTTGAGCACAAAGATTTCTACCAACAAAACCTTTGGCACCAGTAACTAAAATATTCATAACTCTACTATTGTACGAAATTACCCTCGCCACTCAATTCCTTTTGAATGTAATCAAGAGCGGCTATTTTAACCTTGGTCTCTTCTACATTCAATATATAAGTATTATTAGAATTGAACTCAGTAAGTGTGTTACGTTCCGTTTCACCTTCTTTGAAGAACTTATCATAATTCAAGCCACGATTATCAGCAGGCACACGATAGAAATTACCCATATCTTCAGCCTTGGCACATTCTTCATTGGTAAGCAATGTCTCATACATCTTCTCACCATGACGGATACCGATAACCTTGATGTCTTCTTTCTTGCCACCAAATAATTCACAAACAGCCTCTGCCTGAGTCTGGATGGTACAAGCCGGAGCTTTTTGAACAAGGATATCACCATTCTGCCCATGTTCAAAAGCAAAGAGCACAAGGTCTACCGCCTCTTCCAACGACATGATAAAGCGGGTCATCGTAGGCTCAGTCAAAGTTACAGGATTGCCATTGCGAATTTGCTCTATCCACAGAGGAATTACAGAACCACGAGAACACATCACATTGCCATAACGCGTACAGCAAATCTTGG
>OLRS01002075.1_pt1 | contig 16873 bp, 15 predicted proteins | sample 1673171 | NCBI WGS metagenome assembly OLRS01 (sample SAMEA3136762, study PRJEB25190) | human gut metagenome | biome: human gut; feature: human-associated habitat; material: faeces | place: Austria | collected 2013
GCCACGGCTTTTCCAGCAGCGGGCCAAAATCGATCATGGCACCGATGCCGATGAACAGCAGCAGCGGGAACAGCTCGTTGGACATCCCCGCCTCGAACAGGGCAGAGATGGGGCCAACGGTGTCTCCCTGCGTGATGGCACCGGATGCGGGAAGATTGACCAGAATGGCACCGAACCCCATGGGCAGCAGCAGACTGGGCTCCATCTTTTTGACGATGGCAAGGTAGATGAGCAGGGCACCGATGCCCCACATGACCACCATCTGCCATGTCAGCGCCCCGAAGTTTGAAAAGAGCGCGGCGAATGTGTTCCAGAAATTCATATTGTTTTTCTGCCTCCTTTTGTTCTGATGCTGCGGCAAGAAAAAAGAGACCCTTGCCACAGCGTAAGATCTGTGACAAAAGTCTCAAGCGAACACATGACATCGGGCATTGCTGCCGTGATGACGCTGCCATGCAGCGGCCTGCCGAAAAAAGCCTTGACCGGCGGGCTACCCTTTACTCCCCTTTATCAGTTTTATTGATACCAGAAACTGCCGCTTCTGTCAAGGGGGAAAATGCGTTTTTTCGCAAAAATCCAACCGTGAAAAGGCCAACCGGGAAAATCCGCAGATTTTCTCGGTTGGTAAACTATAAATGTTTTTTCGCTTTAAATCGTCAGTCCACCACCGGTACATCCAGCCCGAACTCCTGCGGGCGGAAGCGGGGACAGACGTTCTCGGTGATGCAGATGACCGAGGCGGCCAGACGGCTGCCGATCTCGCAGGACTCTGCCAGCGTTTTGCCGTAGGTCAAGCCGATGACCGTGCCCGCAAAGAAGGCGTCCCCCGCGCCGGTGGTGTCCATGACATCCACCTTTTTGGCGGGTACGATGCCGCAGCTGCCGTCTGCACAGGCGTATACCGCGCCCTGTCCGCCCATGGTCACCACCATGCTGGGAATGTTGGCGCTGCGCACGTTGCCCGTGAGCACCCGGCACATCTCTTCCGGGGAGAGGTGGTCGTAATCATCCGAGAACAGCAGCCCGGCCTCCTGCTGGTTGCAGACGAAACAATCGATCTGCTGCAAAAAATCCCGCCGCTCCATGGCGATGCTCATGTTGGAGACCACGGCAAACACCTTTTTGCCGTACTTTTTGGCGTAGCGCAGGGTCTGCTTCACCGTTTCTTTTTCCAGATCCAGCTCCAGTGCAATGGAATCGCAGTCTGCAAAAATGGCATCGCCCTGCTCCTGCAGCAGCCCGGTCAGCGGGGTGGTGTCCGGCCGCTTGGAGATGGCAGCGTGCACATCACCATCGTTGTCAAAGATGGCCAGCCATGTGCCCATACCGTCCGGCTTTTTCTGGATAAAGCGGGTGTTCACCTTGTGCTTTGCCAGCTTGTCGATGACGTCCTGTCCCATGCCGGTGTCGTCCACCAGACCCACAAAGGTGGGGCGCAGCTCCACGTTGGCAATATCCTCCACCACGTTGCGGCTCACGCCGCCGTGTACCTGCTCGATGCGTCCGGCGTTGCGCCCGCCGGGGATATAGGTGGAAAGGGGATAGCCCTTGATATCCACAAAAACAGCTCCGATGACTACGATACCCATAAATGATAAACCTTTCTGACTTCAGTTGATTTTACCTGTATTATACAGGAAGCAGAAAAAAGATGCTATCCCTTTGCCGTTTTTTGCGGAAAAATATCTTCCGGGTGGGACGATTGGGAATGCCCGCCGCTTGCGCTTTGGGCATCGTCAGAGGAAAAATTATTTTTATTTTGGATTCCGAAAAGTCTGCGGACTTTTCGGAATCCCTTTTTCACGGAAAGGGGTCGTGACCGGAAGTGGCAGCTTCAAGATTTTTTTTTGCATTTTGGAAAGTCTATAATGATTGTTATAGATGCTTTTTCCCGCTACGACCCTCCCGTGAAAAGGCCAATCGGGAAAATCCGCAGATTTTCCCGATTGGCAAATATAAATAGTCTTTCCGCTAAAAATGCCCAGAGCGCAGCGGAGGGCATTCTGAATCAGCCCCTGTCACATCGCCGTGCGGGCGGTGCGCACCAGATACTCCATGGCCTGTACCGGGTACTGCCCGGCGGCGGTCTCGCCGGTGAGCATCAGGCTGGATGCGCCGTCCAGTACGGCGTTGTAGATGTCGTTCACCTCGGCGCGGGTGGGCACAGCCCGGGTGTGCATACTGTCCAGCATCTGGGTCACCACCATAAAGGGTACTCCGGCTGCCCGGCAGGCGGCAGAAAGCTGCTTCTGGCAGCGGGGCAGCTCCCACAGGGGCATCGCGTTGCCAAGGTCGCCCCGGGCAATGACTACCTCGTCCACCAGCGGCAAAAACTCCGGCAGCGCCTGCACGCCCGCAAGGTTTTCAATTTTGGCAAGAATTTTCAGCTGCGGCGCACCGGCTTCTGCCAGCGCCTGCCGCAGATTGCAGATATCTGCCGCGCCGCGCACAAAGGGCAGCATGACCCCGGTAACGCCGCAACCGGCGGCGATGGCAAGGTTTTCCTTGTCCTCGGCGGTCAGGGTGGGCATCTGGATATCTGCTCCCGGTGCGGCCAGACTTTTGCGGCTTTGCAGCACGCCGCCCCGCACTACGGTGCATACGAGCGCTTCCGGCTCCACGGCGTCCACCCGCGCCAGCAGCTTGCCGTCATCCAGCAGCAGCTCCTGCCCGGGCTGCACGCTGTGCACCAGCGCAGCAGGGCAGGGGATGCCCTGTGCGCCCAGACGCACGGTCTGCCCGGCGGTCAGGGATAGCGGCTGCGGCAGACGTCCAATGCGCAGTTCCGGCCCCTGCAGGTCGATGAGCAGCTTTTTTACCCCGGCCTTGCACAGCAGCGCCAGCCAGTCCGCGTGCGCTGCCAGCGGCCCGTGAGAAAGATTCATGCGGATGCCGGTCATGCCGGCTTCCACCATCTGCTGCAAAAGCTTTACATCGGCACAGGCAGGGCCGATGGTTCCGTAAAAATCCATAATTCCTCCTGCAATTCGTGTTTTCTTTCTATTGTAGCATGACCGCGCAGCAAAAGATAGCCCGGCGGCGCATAAAAAAACACCGGAAGCCGATGCAAAGCTTCCGGTGTCTTTTTATGATGCCTTATGGGGTTTACTGCTACACTTTGCACCGCCTGCGTTCAGTACAAAGCTTACAGCTCCCTCTATTTTTAAAGGTTGTACTTAGTTTACAGCATTTCGGGCAGTTCGTCAAGGGCTTTTTCCAGGAAAAGGTATAATATCACAACATTATCACAACTGCAGCTGGTGGTAGCACGCGCCCTCCATGGTCTTCCAACAGGCGGTGCTTCCCTCCAAGGTCATGTAGCTGTGGGCGGTGTTTTCCTTGGGAATGCTCACGGAGCCGGGGTTTAAGTAAAGGTTCCCCTGCCCGAAGTCTGTCCATGCGGGCACATGGGTGTGACCGTGGAGCAAAATATCCCCCGGGGCAAGGGGCGGCAGATGATTCAGGTTGAACACATGGCCGTGGGTGACGTAGACCAGCCGCTGCCCCACCGGCAGCACGGCGTAATCCGCCAGCACCGGGAAGTTGAGCACCATCTGGTCTACCTCGGCGTCGCAGTTGCCGCGCACACACAGCAGCTTGGGCGCAAGGCTGTTCAGCAGCGGAATCACCTTTTTGGGGGCGTAATCCCGGGGCAGGTCGTTGCGTGGGCCGTGGTAGAGCAGGTCTCCCAGAAACAGCAGGCGGTCGGCCTGCTCCCGTTCAAAGGCCTGCTGCAGCTGCTGCGCATAATAATAGGAGCCGTGCAGGTCTGATGCGATCATCCATTTCATATACAGTGTCCTCCCTCAGAGCCGGTTTGCCTTATTGTAGCGCCTGCTGTAAAAATGGTCAAGTGATTATAAAAGTCATACTTTTGCACCAAAACCCCTTGACACGCCGCTGAGGATGTGGTATTCTGCTAAAGTTGCAGCCCACAAGTGCGCAGGCTGCATATCGCGGACAGCTGCCGCGATCATAAAAACCGTGTGGATTTTTACAGCAACATTGCTACTTTTCGCCACACAATGACCTTTAAAGGGTCATTGTGTGGCTTTTTTTGCGCCGGAAACCGGCTGCAAGCCGATGCTGTGCCCGCCACATTTTTGCTTTTTACAGATAGCAGGTGAAATTTTTTATGAACGAAACTTTTATGAAGGAGAAGCCGGTGCTGCCGCTGCTGCTCTCGATGGCGCTGCCCAATGTGCTCTCCATGCTGGTAAACAGCCTGTACAACATTGTGGACAGCCTGTTTGTGGCACGCATCAGCGAGGACGCCATGACCGCGTTAAGTCTGGTGTTCCCCATCCAGAACTTTTCCAACGCCATTGCCATCGGCTTTGGCATCGGCATCAACGCAATGATCGCGCTGTATCTGGGCGCGGGCGACCGCGAAAAGGCCGAGACGGCCGCCACCCACGGCTTTGTGCTCAGCCTTGTGCACGGCGTGGTGATGATGGTGGTCAGCATCGCCATCATGCCCGGCTTTCTGCGCCGCTTTACGCAGGACGAGGCGCTGATCGCCGCCGGTATCACCTACTCCACCATTGTGTTCCTGTTTTTGGTCGTGAACATGGTCTCGCTGGCCTTTGAAAAGATCTTTCAGGCAGTGGGCCGCATGAAGGTGTCCATGGTCGCTTTGATCACCGGCTGCGTGTGCAATATTTTACTGGACCCTGTGCTCATTTTCGGCCTTGGGCCGGTGCCTGCCATGGGCATTGCGGGCGCGGCACTGGCCACCGGCATCGGTCAGGCGCTCAGCGTGGCGGTCTACCTTGTGGTCTATCTGCGCACCGAGCTGCCGGTGCGGCTGCGCCGCCGCTGCCTGCGCCCGGACGCAGCGCTGGACGGCAGACTGTACGCCATCGGCATTCCGGCCATCCTCAATCTGGCGCTGCCCTCGCTGCTGGTCACCTTCCTCAACGGGCTGCTGGCAGCTTTCTCTCAGAGTTATGTGGTGGTGCTGGGCATCTACTATAAATTGCAGACCTTTTTGTACCTGCCCGCCAACGGCTTCGTGCAGGGAATGCGCCCCCTCATCGGCTACAACTACGGTGCGCGGGAGCACGCTCGGGTGAAAAAACTGTTCCAGCTGACCCTGCTCATGAGCGCAGCCATCATGGCGGCGGGCACGGTGATCTGTCAGTTTGCCTCCGGGCAGCTGATGGGGCTGTTCACCCAGAACCCCGAAACCATCGCCGCCGGGCAGACTGCCTTGCGCATCATCAGCATCGGCTTTGTAATCTCTGCGGTCTCCACCACCGCTTCCGGTGCACTGGAGGGACTGGGCAAGGGCGCAGAATCGCTGGTCATCGCGCTGTGCCGGTATGTTATTTTCATCATGCCGCTGGCTGCACTGCTGTGTAACTGGCTGGGCGCAGACGGCGTATGGCACGCCTTCTGGCTTACCGAGGTGCTGGCAGCGGCGGTCTCCGGCATCGTCTACCGCCGGGCGGTCACACATAAAAAATAAGAATTTCTGATAGGGGCGTTTCATAACGTCCCTATTTTTCATTGACACTACGGTAAAAGTACGGTAAAATATTCTTCGTGTTTTGACAAAAACTGTCAGTGCGCAAGATATTACAGAGGATGTGGAAGTATATGATCGAGACCATTGCCGCCGTCAATCAGGCGGTGAACAGCTTTATCTGGGGCATCCCCGCCATGGTGTGCATCATTGGCGTGGGACTGCTGCTTAGTGTCCGCACGGGCTTTTTGCAGATCCGCAAATTCCCCTACGCCATCCGCACCACCGTGGGCCGGATGTTCCGCAAGCGGGACGCTTCGGATGGTGCCATGACCCCTTTTCAGGCGGTGTGCACCGCGCTGGCGGGCACGGTGGGCACCGGCAACATTGCCGGTGTGGCGGGCGCTATCGCCATCGGCGGCCCGGGTGCCGTGTTCTGGATGTGGTGCTCTGCGCTGCTGGGGATGTGCACCAAGTTTGCCGAGGTGACGCTGGCTGTGCATTTCCGGGAGCGCAGCGATACCGGCGAGTGGGTGGGCGGCCCGATGTACTATATTAAAAACGGCCTTGGCCGTCGCTGGCAGTTCCTGGCCGTGCTGTATGCGCTGTTCGGCGTGCTGACCGTGTTCGGCACCGGCAACGCAACGCAGGTGAACACCATCGTGGCGGCAGTGGATACAGCCCTGCTGGAATACGGGCTTGTGGGTAATGGCTTTCTGCCCACCCTCAACCTTATCGTGGGCATCCTTGTGGCGGTGCTGGTGGCGCTGGTGCTGCTGGGCGGCATCAAGCGTATTGGCAGCGTAAGCGAGAAGCTGGTGCCCTTTATGGCACTGTTCTACATTGTGCTGTCGGTGGGCGTGGTGGTGCTCAACTTTTCCCGTCTGCCCTATGTGCTGGAATCCATCGTGGCGGGCGCGTTCAACCCCGCTGCCTTTACCGGCGGCACCATTGGCAGCCTGTTCGTCAGTATGCAAAAGGGCGTTTCCCGCGGCATCTTTTCCAACGAGGCCGGTCTTGGCACCGGCTCCATCGCCCATGCCTGCGCCGACACCAAAAAGCCGGTCAAGCAGGGTATGTTCGGTATTTTTGAGGTGTTTGCCGATACCATCGTCATCTGCACCCTGACCGCGCTGGTCATCCTGTGCAGCGGCACCTCGGTCAGCTACGGCGCAGCGGCCGGTGCAGAGCTGACCATCTCCGGCTTTACCACCACCTACGGCGGCTGGGCTTCCATTTTTACCGCTGTGGCGCTGTGCTGCTTTGCTTTTTCCACCATCATCGGCTGGGGTCTGTACGGCTCCCGTTTTCTGGTGTTCCTGTGCAAGAGCAACAAGGTGGCGCGCCCCTTCTTTGTGGTGTATGCTCTGGTAGCCATTCTGGGCGCTACCATGGACCTTGGTCTGCTGTGGAGCATCGCCGACACCTTCAACGGCCTGATGAGCATCCCGAACCTCATCGCGCTGCTGCTGCTTTCCGGCACGGTGGTACAGATGACCCGCGCCTTTTTTGAATCGGAAGGGTGAGCGGCAGCTCTGCCCATAGTGGACAGAAACGCCGGAACGTGGTATACTGAGAGAAAAACAACGGTGGCTATGCACCACAGGAGGTTCTGACGTGGAAAACTTTAACGAATTGCTGCAAAAGTATGCGGATTTTATCGTCCGGGTGGGTGTGAACCCGCAGCCGGGGCAGACTTTGATCATCAACTGCCCGCTGGAGGGTGCTCCGCTGGCACGGCTGTGCGTGCGCAGCGCCTACGAAGCCGGTGCGCGGGACGTGCAGGTGAACTGGCAGGATGACGCCGTTACCCGCATCCGCATGGAGCTGGGCAGCGAGGACGCACTGACCGACCACAAGGGCTGGCAGCTGCGCCGCTATCTGGACTACGCCGAGAGCGAGGGCGGCGTGTGCGTGCTGCATCTTATTGCGGACGACCCGGAACTGTTTGCCGGGCTGGACGGCGCTAAGATCAGCCGTGTGAACAGCGCGAACCGCAGCTTTATGCAGCCGTGGCGGGAGTACACCATGAACGACCGGGTGCAGTGGTCCATCGCTGCTCTGCCCGCAGAGCCGTGGGCAAAGAAGATGTTCCCGGAGCTGGACACTGCCGCCGCCATTGAAGCACAGTGGAAGCTCATTTTTGACACCTGCCGTGTGACCGGCGGCGACCCGGTAGGGGAGTGGCAGAAGCATCTGGACCGCCTGAACGAGCTAAGCGCAAAGATGAACGCCCTTGATCTGGAAAGCGTGCATTTTGAAAGCGCCAACGGCACCGACCTGACCGTGGGTCTGGCGGAACAGGCCGTGTGGGAGAGCGCCGGCAGCAAAAACGAGAAGGGTGTGCCCTTCCTGCCCAACATCCCCACCGAGGAGGTGTTCACCGCACCCCATAAGGATAAGGTGGACGGCATCGTTTACGGCACAAAGCCCTACGTCTTTAATGGACAGCTGATCAAAAACTTCCATGTCACCTTCAAGGACGGCAAGGTAGTGGAGCACGGCGCGGACGAGGGCGCAGATCTGCTGGGTCAGCTGCTGGACACCGACGAGGGCGCACGCCACATTGGCGAGGTGGCACTGGTGCCTGCCTCCAGCCCCATCAACCGCAGCGGCAAGCTGTTCTACAACACCCTGTTTGACGAGAACGCCGCCTGCCACATCGCCTTTGGCGACAGCTACCCCGGCACCACCGTGGGCGGCACCGGCCTTTCCAAGGAAGAGCTGGCAGCCCGCGGCATGAACCACTCCTCCCTGCACGAGGATGTGATGGTGGGTGCAGAGGACAGCCGCATCACCGGCAAATGCCGCGATGGCCGCACTGTACAGCTGTTCGAGAACGGTGTCTGGGTGCTGTAAAAAGCCCCAAAGGGCGCGCAACTGCAAAAAAATTGCGAAAATGCTTGCATAAATCGCAAGAGTATGCTATATTCTAGTAGTACGATATAGTTTAACCTGAAACGTGGGCCGCAAGGTCCGCGTTTCTTGTTTGTTTGGAGGTTTTTTATGGCGAAGCAGTCTGGCGGCAACACCGCGCAGAGAGTGGAAGCGCTTGTCCGTCCCACGGTGGAAGGCATGGGTCTGCGCCTGTGGGATGTGGTTTTTGAGAAGGAAGGGCCGGACTGGTATCTTCGCATCCTCATCGACCGGGACGGCACCATGGATACCGACACCTGTGCTGAGGTGTCCCACGCACTGGACCCCATTCTGGACGAAGCGGACCCCATCGACCAGAGCTATTATCTGGAAGTGGGCAGCCCCGGCCTTGGCCGCAAGCTGACCCGCCCGGAGCACTACGAGGTGCTGAAGGGTCAGAAGGTGCGGGCAAAGCTCATCCGCCCCAACGCCGACGGCGTGCGGGAACTGTCCGGCATCCTGACCGGCCGCGAGGGCAGCACCGTGACGCTGGAGACCGAAAACGGCCCTGTGACCTTTGAGGTGAATGCAGTCTCCGGCGTGCAGCTGTGCGACGACGAGGATCTGTTCAACTGAAAATAACCGTCTCTGAGAGAGAAAAGAGAACAAAATATATAGGAGGAACCCGAAAAATGACAGCAGAGAATAAGGACTTTTTTGAAGCGCTCTCCATGCTGGAGCATGAGCGCGGCATCACCGCAGAGTACCTGATCGAAAAGATCAAGGCGGCTATCATCATTGCCGTCAAGAAGAACTATGAGGTCGAGGAGGATCACATCCGGGTGGACATCGACCCCGACACCGGCCGCTTTGACGTGGCACTGATCCAGGACATCGTGGCAGACGAGGACTGGTACGACGAGCACGCCGAGATCGGTGTGACCGAAGCACGCAAGATCCGCAGCAGCTATGAGGTCGGCGACCGCATCATCACCCCGCTCAAGACCCGCGATTTTGGCCGCATTGCCGCCCAGACCGCAAAGCACGTCATCCGTCAGGGCATCCGCGAAGCCGAGCGCAACCAGCAGCTCAGCGAGATCCAGTCCCGCGCACATGATATCGTGCAGGCTACCGTTACCCGCGTGGATACCGAGAAGGGCATCGTTGCGCTGGATCTGGGCAAGGGCGGCGAGGCTGTTCTGCCCCGCAACGAGCAGGTGCCCGGCGAGGTGTACACCGAGGGCGAGACCCTGCAGGTCTACATCGTGGATGTGGTCAGCACCGAGCGCGGTCCCCGCGTGATGATCAGCCGCACCCATCCCGGCCTTGTCAAGCGCCTGTTTGAGCTGGAAGTGCCCGAGATCTTTGACGGCACTGTGGAGGTAAAGGCCATCAGCCGCGAGGCCGGTGCCCGCACTAAGATGGCTGTCTGGTCCAAGGACCCCAACGTCAACCCTGTTTCTGCCTGCATCGGCGAGCACGGTGCCCGTGTGGCTGCTGTTGTGGAAAAGCTGGGCGGTGAGAAGATCGATATCGTCAAGTGGAGCGAGGATATCTCTGAGTTCATCTCCGCAGCCCTGAGCCCCGCCAAGGTGGTCAAGGTGGAGCTGCTGCCCGGCGAGACCCGCTCCTGCCGTGTCACCGTGCCCGACCAGCAGCTGAGTCTGGCCATTGGCAACAAGGGTCAGAACGCCCGCCTGTGCGCCCGCCTGACCGGCTACAACATTGATATCCGTCCCGAGAGCGGCTACTACGGCGAGGACGAAGAGCCCAAGAAGGACGCAGCAGACGCTGAATAAGCCCGGCACCATCTGCCGAAGGAGGGAAACCGGATGGCACAAAAAAAGATCCCTGCCCGCCAGTGCATCGGCTGCATGACCAGCCGCCCCAAAAAGGAGCTGGTGCGCGTGGTGCGCGCACCCAGCGGGGAGATCAGCATTGATCTGGTAGGCAAAAAGCCGGGGCGCGGCGCATATCTCTGCCCTGACCCGGACTGCCTGACCAAGGCAAAGAAGAAAAAGGCGCTGGAGCGCTGCTTTGAGCAGCCGGTCCCCGCCGAGGTATACGATGCGCTGGCTGTACAGCTGGCCGCAGCCGCAAAGGAGGCAGCAGCCGATGGCAAAAAAGAATAACGCCCCCGCAAAACCCAAGCTGCCCCCGGAGGAAGCACTGTATCAGGCCGTGAGCCTGTGCCGCAAGGCCGGTGCGCTGACCATGGGCTTTGACGCCGTGGAGGAGGCCTGCGTAAAAAGCAAGGCATGGCTGGTGATGACCGCATCGGACATCAGCCCCAAGACCCTGCAGCGTTTGAACTACGCCGTAGGGGACTTGGTGGACGTGTTCACCATGCCGCTGACGCAGGATAAGCTTGCCGATATCAGCCACAAGCCCGTGGCTGTTTACGCGGTGACCGACCGCAACCTCGCAAAGCTCTGCTTCGACCGCCTGTCGGACTGCGGAGCAATCAAAAATGAGGAGGATATGAGCGAATGATCGTAAAATATAAAGTGAGTGACTTTGCAAAGGATCTGAACCTTTCTGCAAAGAAGGTGCTGGACGAGCTGGCTGCTATGGGCAGCACCGGCAAGAAGAACAGCTCCAATCTGGAGGAAAACGAGCTGAACTACCTGCTGGAGAAGTTCAGCAAGGATAACAGCGTGGCGAATCTGGACGAGTTTTTGAACAGTGCCAAGGCTCCCAAGGAGGAACCCAAGGCCGAGAAGAAGGCCGAGAAGAAGGCTGAAAAGAAGGCCGAGGCTCCCAAGGCCGATAAAAAGCCCCAGCAGCCCGCCGCAAAGGCCGAGCAGCCCAAGGCAAACAACAATAATAATAACAATAACGGCAAGCACGGCGACAAGAAGCCCGAGCAGCACAAGAAGCGCGAGGAAAAGACCGTTTCCTTCAGCGAGCTGGCACGCGAGACCGGCGCAAAGGCCACCGCTGCCCCCGCACAGGCAGTCTCTGTCCGCCGCGAGGACAATCAGGTCACTGTGGATACCCGCACTGTGGATATGAACGTGGATCGCTTCGATGCACGTTACGATGATCTGGCCTCTACCAAGAACACCGAGAACCGCCGCAAGCCCACCCCGCAGGGCAACAAGCAGAAGTTCACCCAGCGCGGCCAGCGCCAGCGCCAGCAGTTCCAGAAGGGCAAGCGCGAGACCGAGTTCGAGCGCCTGCAGCGCATCCAGCTGGAAAAGGCCCGCAACGCCCAGCTGAAGGTGCTGATCCCCGACGAGATCACCGTGGGCGAGCTGGCTACCCGCCTGAAGCAGCAGGCTGGTAAGGTCATTGCCAAGTTTATGCAGATGGGTGAGATGCACGCCATCAACGATGTGATCGATTTCGACACCGCAGCTCTGCTGGCTGAGGAGTTCCACGCAAAGGTCGAGCACGAGGTGCACGTTACCATCGAGGAGCGCCTGTTCACGCAGGAAGAGGATGCACAGGAGGATCTGGTGGAGCGTCCCCCGGTGGTCTGTGTCATGGGTCACGTTGACCACGGCAAGACCAGTATTCTGGATGCCATCCGTAAGACCAACGTCACCGCAGGCGAGGCCGGCGGTATTACGCAGGCCATCGGTGCATATCAGGTCAAGGTCAACGACAGCCTCATCACCTTCCTGGATACCCCGGGCCACGAGGCGTTCACCTCCATGCGTGCCCGCGGTGCCAACATGACCGATATTGCGGTTCTGGTGGTTGCTGCCGACGACGGCATCATGCCCCAGACCATCGAGTCCATCAACCACGCCAAGGCTGCAAATGTCAAGCTCATCGTGGCAATGAACAAGATGGATAAGCCCACCGCAAACCCCGAGCGCGTGATGGAAGGCCTGACCAAGTACGGCATCATCACCGAGGACTGGGGCGGCGATGTAGCCTGCATCCCGGTGTCTGCCCTGACCGGCATGGGCATCAACGACCTGCTGGAGCGCATTGCTCTGGAAGCTGAGGTCATGGAGCTGAAGGCAAACCCCAACCGCCGCGCCAAGGGTGCGGTCGTCGAGGCCCGTTTGGACAAGGGCCAGGGCCCCATTGCCACCATTCTGGTGCAGAACGGCACCCTGCACGCCGGTGATGTCATCATCGCCGGTACCGCTGTGGGCCGCGTGCGCACCATGCGCAGCGACAAGGGTCAGCTGCTCACCGATGCCGGCCCCTCCACCCCTGTGGAGATCACCGGCCTGACCGCCGTGCCCGAGGCCGGCGACCTGTTCGAGGCTGTTGAGGACGAGCGTCTGGCCCGTGAGCTGGCCGAACAGCGCGTTGCTGCCGCCAAGGAAAAGCAGTTCTCCTCCTTCCAGAAGGTCACGCTGGATAACCTGTTCAGCCAGATGGCACAGAACGACATGAAGGAACTGGCCATCGTGGTCAAGGCCGACGTGCAGGGCTCTGCCGAGGCTGTGAAGCAGAGTTTGGAGAAGATCTCCAACGACGAGGTGCGTGTGCGCGTCATCCACGCCGGTGTCGGCGCCATCAGCAAGTCTGACGTCGATCTGGCCGATGCCTCCAACGCCATCATCATCGGCTTCAACGTCCGCCCGGACAACGTGGCCAAGGAAGAAGCCGCTGCCACCAAGGTGGAAATGCGTATGTACCGCGTTATCTACGACGCCATCAACGATGTCACCGATGCTATGAAGGGTATGCTGGCACCCAAGTTCCGCGAGGTTGCTCTGGGCGAGCTGCAGGTGCGTCAGGTGTACAAGATCTCCAACGTGGGCACCGTTGCAGGCTGCCGCGTGACCAGCGGCAAGATCACCCGCGACAGCAAGGTGCGCGTGGTGCGTGACGGCATCGTCATTGCCGAGGACGAGATCGCATCCCTGAAGCGCTTCAAGGATGACGCCAAGGAAGTGGCCGAGGGCTACGAGTGCGGCGTTACCCTGGAGAAGTTTGCGGACGTCAAGGAAGGCGACGTGTACGAGGCCTTCAAGATGGAAGAGTACCGCGACTAAGCAAAAACCGAATATATAACAGCTTCCCGGCAGAAAAGGCTTCCCCCGTCCGGGGGAAGCTGTCGAACGAAGTGAGACTGATGAGGGCGTATCTTTCGCAGGTGTGGAGCGTGCGCCCTCATCCGTCGTTCTGGCAGACAGATGCCGCCTTTCCCCGGGCGGGGAAGGGCTTTGGGAAGCTGCCGACAGAATTTGGAGAAAACTATGTCTCAGAAAAATATGGGCCGTCTTGCGCAGGATATGAAGCGCGAGGTCATTGCCATCATCGGCCGGCTGAAGGACCCGCGGCTGGAGGGCGGTCTGCTGACCGTCACCCGTTTGGACGTGACGCCGGATCTGGATGTGGCAAAGGTGTATGTAAGCGTGATGGGCCGTGCGGACGGCCCCAAGCCCGCAATCGAAGCGCTGAACCGTGCCGCAGGCCATGTGCGCACCGAGGTCAGCAAAAAAATGCATATCCGCAAGGCACCCCGCTTCATCTTTGTGGAGGATGACGGTGCTGCCTACGCCGCCCACATCAACGAGCTGCTGCGCAGCCTGAACGTGAACGGCGAGGAGGAAGCACAGCCTGCCGATACCGAACAGACCGAGGACTGACTGCCTTTGCGGAAAGGATGGATCATTGGATGACAGAACAACTGAATGTGCAGCAGATGGCGCAGCGCCTGCTGGCTGCGGACAACATTTTGATTCTGTGCCACAAAAACCCGGACGGTGACACCATCGGCTGCGGCAGCGCCCTGTACTACGCGCTCAAAGCGTTGGAAAAAACAACGGCGGTGCTCTGCTCCGATACCGTGCCGTCCCGCTACGCCTTTACGAACCCACGGCTGTTCAAGGGTGAGTTCGAGCCCCGCACCGTGATCGCGGTGGACGTGGCAGGCTTGCAGCTGTTTGGCGAAAATAACGGTGTGCCGCAGTTTGCACGCCATGTGGACCTGTGCATCGACCACCACGCAGGCAACAACGGCTATGCCGATTTCACCCTTCTGGATGCCGGTGCCGCTGCGGCAGCAGAGCTGCTGTATCAGGTCATCGTGGAGATGGGCGTGCCCATCACCCCCCACATTGCGGACTGTCTGTACACCGGCATTGCCACCGACACCGGTTGCTTCAAGTTCTCCTCCACCACAGCCAACACCCACACGGTGGCGGCAAAGCTTATTGAAGCCGGCTGTCATGTGGAGGAACTGAACACCCTGCTCTTCGACACCAAGCCCCGTGCCCGCATGGAGGCCGAGCGCATCGCCCGCAACCATCTGGAGTACTATCTGGACGGCCGCTGCGCCCTGATCTACCTGACACGGGACGAGATCCGGCAGAGCGGGGTAGACCCCGCAGATCTGGAAGAGTTGACCGGCCTGCCCATCAGCATCGAGGGAGTCAAGGTCGGTCTGACCCTGCGCCAGCAGCCCGGCGGCAGCTACCGCATCAGCGTGCGCACCGCAAAGGGCGTGGACGCCTGTGCCATTGCCCGGAGGTTGGGCGGCGGCGGCCACACCCGCGCAGCGGGCTGTGAGCTGCTGGGCGACCTTGAAAACGCCAAGAATGCGATCCTTGCAGAGGTGAAAGCCGAGCTGGACGCACCGCAGGAGGAAGCATGATGCAGGGCATCCTGATCGTAGACAAGCCCATGGACTGGACCAGCTTTGACGTGGTGGCAAAGCTGCGCGGCGTGCTGGGCACCCGCAAGCTGGGGCACAGCGGTACGCTGGACCCCATGGCTACCGGCGTTCTGCCGGTGTTCTGCGGCGGTGCCAGCAAGGCGGTGGACCTGCAGCTGAACCACGACAAGACTTACCGCGCCACCCTGCGCCTGGGTGCACGCACCGATACCGGCGACAGCACCGGCACGGTGCTGGAGACTGCACCCGTCACCGCCGGAAAAAAGGAACTGCTGGCTGTGCTGCCGCAGTTTATCGGCCCGCAGATGCAGGTGCCGCCCATGTACTCGGCGGTCAAGATCAACGGACAGCCGCTGTATAAGCTGGCGCGCGAGGGCGTGACCGTGGAGCGCAAGGCGCGCCCCATTGAGATCTACGGCATCGAGTACGGCGGCAGTCCGGCAGAAAACGAGTATGTGCTGACGGTGCGCTGCTCCAAGGGCACCTACATCCGCACACTGCTGGAGGAGATCGCCGCCGCCATGGGGCAGAAGGGCACCATGAGCGCTCTGCGCCGCACCGCTGCCGGTCTGTACACCGAAGCAGATGCCCACACGCTGGAAGAAATCCTTGCCGCAAAGGAGCAGGGGAGCGCTGCGCTGGAAGCACTGATGCTGCCGGTGGAAAGCGTGTTCACCCCGCTGCCGCTGCTGGTGGTGGAGCCATGGGTGGAGCAGCATCTGTACAACGGCTGCCCCACCAGCCGCTACCCCGCAGCAGACGGACGCTACCGGGTGCGCAATGCCGCCGGGCAGTTCCTTGGCCTTGCCAACATTACCGGCGGGGTGCTCCGGGTGGAAAAACTGTTCGTGGAACGTAATTGAGCAATAAAGGAAACAAGACCCATGCAGATCATTTCTCAGTTTGCCCCGCTGCCGCTGACGCAGCCCGAAAAAGGCACCGCCGTGGCTATGGGCTACTTTGACGGCATCCATATCGGCCACCGGGCGGTGATCGAAGGGGCGGTACAGTGGGCAAAGACCCATGGCGCAGCCCCGGCGGTGTTCACCTTCCGCCTGCCGGTGGAAAATAAAATGAAGGGCAAGCGCCTGCTTTCTACCGAGGATAAGCACGCCTTGATTCACAGCCTTGGGGTGGAGTATTACCTCACCCCGGACTTTGAAGCGATCAAAGCGCTGAGCCCGGAGGAGTTCGTGCACGGCATTGTGGAAAACTGCCACGCCCGGGCGCTGTTCTGCGGCGAAAACTTCACCTTTGGCGCAAAAGCTGCCGGTACGCCGGAGCTGCTGCGCACCCTCTGTGCCCCCCTTGGGGTAGAGGTGGTGGTGGTGTCCATGGCACAGTTTGAGGAAAAGCCGGTGTCCTCCACCCGCATCCGCACCGCGCTGGAGGGCGGGGATATCCCCGCCGCCAACGCCATGCTGGGGATGCCCTATGCCATCCGCTTTGCGGTGCAGCACGGGGCAGGGCTGGGGCACACCCTTGGGGTGCCCACCATCAACCAGCTGTACCCGCAGGGCTTCCAGATGCCCCGCAGCGGCATTTATATCACCCGCACCTGCATCAACGGGGTGTGGTATCCATCGGCCACTGGTCTGGGCAGCCGCCCTACCGTGAACGATGATGCCACCAAGGTGACCTGCGAGACCTTTATCCCGGGCTTTTCCGGCGACTTGTACGGCACCGACCCGGTGGTGGAGTTCCACGCCTACCTGAGCCCCAGCAAAAAGTTTGATACGCTGGACCAGCTGCGGGACTGCATCAACAATGCCGCCCGCCGCGCACAGGAATATTTTGCATAACGCATCAACAGCGGAAAAAAGTATTTTTATTTGGGCTTCCGAAAGGTCTGCGGACTTTTCGGAAGCCTTTTTTCATGAAAGAGGACGGAACGGAAAATATTTTTACTTTAACGTCCTCGCCCTCTCCGTCGCGGCTTACGCCGCGACACCTCTCCCAAA